>OAWT01000008.1_pt1 | contig 299083 bp, 219 predicted proteins | sample 1477031 | NCBI WGS metagenome assembly OAWT01 (sample SAMEA2580263, study PRJEB22360) | human gut metagenome | biome: human gut; feature: human-associated habitat; material: faeces | place: Denmark | collected 2008/2010
AATTTCAATATATTTAGAATGTCAAACAAAAAAATAAGAAAGTTCTGATAATGGCTCTCGTCTATGAAAATGTGGTCGATGCCCATCTGCTTGAAGTCCACCACGTCATCCGTGCGCGACTTGATGGCGTGTTCCACTTTCTCTAACTTTGCCACAAGGTTGTGCTTGCGCTTCTCCAATCCTTTCAGCATCGCCCGCGACACGTTCTTGCCCTGCTGCCGCAAGACTTCGAGGTTTTCCTCCACCGTGTCAAGCTCCGCTTGCAGGATGCGCTGTTGCAACTCCGGTGACTGCGGAATCTTGCCGAACTGGTCGTGCGACATGATGACGCAATCGTAGTCGTTGTTCTTGATGTTGTTGAAGAAACGCACGCGGTTGGCGGTCGAAAAGTCCTTTTCCGAAGCGTAGAGGATACGGGCATTCGGATATGCCGCCTGATAGGTGGCGGCAATCTCCGCCACGTTCGCCTTCAAGCCGATAATCATCGGCTTATGCGCCAAGTTCAGACGCTTCATCTCATGCGCTGCAATGCACATTATCAGCGTCTTACCTGTTCCGACTTCATGGTCGCATATTCCGCCGCCGTTCTGTTTTATCATCCAGACGCAATCCTTCTGCGACGGATAAACGCTTTGAATACCACGGCTTGCCAATCCTTTCAGATTGAGGTCGGGAAACGTCTGGTGCGAGCCGTCATACTTCGGGCGCACGAAACAGTTGAACTTGCGGTTATACATCGTTGTCAGCCGTTCTTTGAACTGTGGCGACTGCTCTTCCAGCCATTCCGAGAACCCGTTGCGTATCTCGTCTATCTTGGCGTTGGCAAGCTGTATGGCCTCACTGTCACGCACCTTAATGTCATTGCCATTCTCGTCCTTACCGATAGACTTCATCATGTCAGGGCAGGTGTTGTGCAGGGCGTGTTTCAACAGGTGCATACCGTCATAGTTCCGGTAATAGCCCTTTACCAGAAACTCGTCCGTGATCTTCATGGTGCGGTAGCCGCACGCCACGGAAAACTCGTCCATGCTGGCGGAATAGGCGATTTTCACGTCCGTGTCGAAAAGATGGCTCATGTAGGCGGCATACACGCCCGTGGGAATCCAGCGTTCACCGAAGTTGAAGTCGAGGTCTTCAAAGGCGATACGCTGCGGTTCGGCTTCCTTCAAAGCCTCCAAAGCCTGTTTCACTTCCGGCAATCTTTCGTTTTCGGGATTACCGCCTATCCATGCCTCTATGCGCTCCGCCTTCTCTATCACGTTCCCCGCGATGAAGCGGTCTTTAATCTCGTAACCGGTTACGAGCGGATTGTAGAAGATACGACCTTTGAGGGCATTGAGAAGCTCCTCTTCCGTACTGTCTGTTATCCCCCGCATATAGCCGAGATTGACCGTACCGTACTTGTTGAGCGATGCGGACAAGGCTTCTTCGGGAGAGCCGACGTTGGCATGGTTCTCCACCGAGAAGGAAACGGGACGGTCGAAGATGTCCGCCTTGACGAACTTGCCGTCCTCCGCACGTTCCAGCGAAAGGATGTCGCGCCCTCCGGCATCCATCATTACTAACTTCACGTTCTGTTTGGCATTGAGGTTGCCATAACGCATGACAAACTCGTCGTAACAGGTGTTCAGGTGTTCACGCCAAGGTACATTTGCCTCGCGACTGTTCGATTCATAACGGTACAACCGCTCGTAAGCGTCACGGAGTGAAACATACAGCAACGCTTTCTCTTTTTGGTAGCCTGTCAGCCCAAGCGGTTGGAAAGTCGCTCCGTAGGGAGTGATGTTCTTCAGATAACCGATGTCACGCGCCCTGTTTGCCACCAGCGACCCTTCACGCAGGTGCATTTCCGGCGTGCGGTGATAAGGACGCGGCGTAAGGTCGGGGGCTTCCTCTTTCGGCTTTTCCGTTTCAAGTTCCGGGAACAGTGAAGTGGTTGCTTTCTCACTTGGACTATTGTCCGTAATGGAAACGGGTGCAACTTCCGTCTGTGCTTCGGGTTGTTGTGCCGCTTCCTTTTGTTCCGGCTTTTTATCCATATTACCCGAAGAAGGCACAAAGGCAGGGCTCAGCGTGTCTTTGACACCCATCTTTTTCAGTTGTTCCTGCCTATGCCGTTCCGCCTCAAGCCGTAGTGCCTTGCGCCGTTCCGGTGTCAGGCTCATCATCGTTTCATAGAAACCATTGATGGGAGGATTGGTTTCCCAATCCAATGTGGCGTAAATGTCGTCAGGGTCGTCTGGCTTCTCTGCATTCTCCAGCTTTGCCTCCTTATTTCCGTTTGCTGGTTTGGCGATTTCAACAGGTGGAACAGCTTTGACCTGCGGTTTAGGTTTGGACTGCATAGGTTTCGGCTTGCTTTCCTTTTTCGCCGACTTCTTCTTTGTCGGAGCCTCTATGGGCATACCCCAAAGGTCGAGCAGGGTAAGCTGTACGACTGACGAATGATTTTCCCGGCGTGGCTCAATCTCCGGCTTTTCCTCTATGGGCTGTGCCTGCGGCTTTTCCACTTCCTTGACTGGCTCTATTACAGAAGGTGATACCGTTTCTGTTTCCGTAGAGGGTTGCACCTCCGCAGCCATGCTTTCCTCCTTTGCCGGATGCAGACTGTGTTTCTCATACAGTTCCCTGTTAAGTTGTTGCAACTCTATTTTCAGATGTTCCCGCAAGTCCTCCGCCAGTTGTGCGGTGTCCCCACGGTGCAGGAGTTTATAGGCAGGCTTCCCGTATGGGTCGGTACTTCTGATTAAATCCGTGTGTGAAAGTGAGCCGATGCTCCATACATACCCGTTTACGGAAGTGCCGATAGGGGTCTGTTCGGTCTGCACGAAAAGTTTTTCGTTATAGTACAGACCTTCCTTTCCGCTGTTCTTTTGCAGGATAATCAGGTCGCTGCCCACTTCCGTACCCGCGTTATCCGTAAAGAGGTTGTTCGGCAGGCGGGCAACGCCCACCAAATTGGCATGGCTCATCATATACTCGCGTATGGGCGCATTGGCCGGGGCATCCAATACCCCCTGCGAGGTAATGAACGCCACGATTCCGCCTTCACGCACCGTGTCAAGGCTTTTCAGGAAAAAGTAATTGTGTATCGTCCGTGCCGCCGAGTGCCTTGCCGGATCCTTGCTGCCCGAAAATTCCGGGTCGAACACCGCCACATCACCAAACGGTATATTGGAAATGGCCAGATCAAAGTGGTTCATGAACGGCTTTTCAATCTTCTCGAAGCCTTGTACCCTTACTTTCTGTCCGGGATGCAGATGCTCCAATATCTTGCCCGTCATCAGGTCTTTCTCAAAAGCCATGATGTCCGCGTCCGGTCTGTTCTCCAGCACGGCGTCCACGAATGCGCCGACGCCTGCCGACGGCTCCAGTACCCGGTCGGGACGGATGCCGTGTTCATGCAGCACGTCCGCGATGGTCCCGGTTATCTCCGGCGGGGTATAGAAGGCTGTCAGCACGGACTGCTTCATGGCATCCATGTACCGTTTGTACTCCGTATCGTCTTTTGTGTTCTCCCGTAGCAATCTGTGCAGTTCCACGGTCGGGGCAAACAGTTCGAGGTCGGATTTCGCCCAATGGACGGCATCCGTCAATTCCCTTGCAGGGTTGAGTATGCACTTCAGTCCCCCGAAGCCGCAATAACGCTCCAGCAAAAGCCTTTCGCGTGCGGTGGGTGTGCGCTGTTCCCTGTCAAGGAGAAATGCCGTCCGTATCGCCTCGATGTTGTCCCGCAGCCTTTGTTTGCGGTTAAACGCCATACTCTTCGATATAGAGGACGACGGCTCCCGTCAGCTCCGTGTAGAGCAGGTCATATTCGGGCGACAGGGCGAAATTGTCGTCCGAGAGGTCATAGATGGAGAATACATTTCCGACAAGCGGCAGCAGTTTCAGGGTAAAGGCTTCATGCTCCACTTCCGACACTTCACCGGCAAACTCGTTCTCCACGACTTCGCGCAGGATGGCATACTTGGAGTAGCGAAGCCCCTTCGTCAGCACTTTCATCGTCAGTTCCTGTGCTCCATCGGTGGGATAGCCTTCGAGCCTTGCCCGTTCATACGTTTCGGCGGCACGGTCGGCACGCTCCCGGATGAAGGATTCATCGGCAGCCTGTTCAAACTTGTTCGTGGTGAGGTAGTCCAGCAGGTACAGACCGTAATAGGAAAAGTCGGTCCGCCTCTCGTTTTTCTTCTTGTTGTTCATTACTTTGGAATTTAGTGGATTGATAATGATAGGGATAATTGTTGGAAAAGGAGAAGAAAAAGGCACCCGGTATCCCTCCGAGTGCCACCACTAAATCCAAAGTATGAGTGTAGTCCGGTATCGAAGAACAATTCATTACTCTGAACCAGTGGCAAAGTTAATACTATTTCTTCCGTCCTAAAAATTTCTTGCCCTTTTTAGCCTCCGGGAACACGAAAACCGTGTTATAATCCCCGTCAAAGGTGACTACGGCATCAAAACTCTTGCCCTGCTTGCTCTTGAAACCTTTGAGCAGCTTCGTGTGTCCGTCGGTGAGCAGGTCTTTGATCTCTTCATCGGTGAGGATACGGTTTGCCTTCAGGCGGAACACGGGCAGCCCGCACTCCGCGTTGTCACAACGGACAACCTTGCCGTAGAACTGCATCCTGCCGCTGCCGCACTTAGGACACTTGCAGCCGGAATCCCTGCGGGCGAACAGCTTGTCGCACGAGAGCAGTTCGGAGGTAATCTCCTGTGTGTATGTCTCTATCTCCTTGCGGAAGGTATCGGCAGGCAGTTCCCCGCGTTCGATGCGTGCCAGTTCCTTTTCCCATTCGCCCGTCATGGCGACATCGGCGATACGCATCGCTTTCACGACCGAGTAGAGGGCAAGCCCCTTTTCAGTGGGAACAAGCGATTTCTTGCTGCGTTCCATATAGCCGCGCTTGAAAAGTGTTTCAATGATGGATGCACGGGTGGCGGGTGTGCCGATGCCGCAGTCCTTCATAGCCTGACGCAATGCGTCGTCCTCTATCTTCTTGCCAGCCGTTTCCATAGCGAACAGCAGTGTGGCTTCGGTATGCAGTGGCTTGGGTTTGGTCTTTCCCTCCGTGATGGAGGCGGCTTTCAGTGTCAGCGTGTCGCCTTCCTGCCAGCCGGGAATGGCGGTTTCCTCTTGGTTGTTGTTTTCTTCTCCGTTCTCCTTGCCATAGACGGCACGCCATCCGGCTTGCCTGATGATGCTTCCTTTTGCCACGAACTCAACTCCGGCACATTCTGCTGTAATAGTGGCGGTATCCTTGACGCATTTTTCGGAGAAAGCCTCGATTATGCGTCCGGCTATCATCTGATAGACGGTGCTGTCCTCTTTGGAGAGGAACAGCGGTTTCTCGCCCGTGACGAGCAGGGCGTGGTGATCCGTCACCTTGCCACCGTCCACGCTGCGGCGTGTCGGCACGGCTTTCGGCTGCACCTTGTCCTTCCATTCGGGCAGGCTGCCTATGAAGGCAAGCAGCTTGGGGATTTCCGCGAACACACCTTCGGGGATGTAGCGGCTTCCGGTTCTCGGATAGGTGATGAGCTTCTTCTCGTAGAGCTTCTGCGCGATTTCAAGCGTCTGTTCCGCCGTGAAGCCGTGCTTGGCGTTGGCTTCTTTCTGGAGCGTGGTCAGGTCGTACAGCAACGGGGTATCCTCCGTTTTCTCCTTGCGCTCGGCTTTCGTTACCGTTGCGAAGCCTGTCGCCTTTACCTTATTATATAGCTCCGTTGCCGGTTCTTTCGACTTCCATTTTTCAGAGGATGAGAATTTCACGACCTTGCCGTCGCAACCGTCCGTTGCGATATGGAGCTGCCAGAAGGCTTCGGGCGTGAAACGGCGGTTCTCCCAGTAGCGTTCACACACCATCGCCAGCGTGGGTGTCTGCACCCGTCCGACGGAATACGTGCCGTGTCCGGCGGCGATGGAGAGTGCCTGCGTGCCGTTGATGCCCACGAGCCAGTCGGATTCGCTTCGCGCTTTGGCGGCGAGGTATAGGTTGTCATACTTGCCGCCGTCTTCGAGGTTGCGCAATCCCTCGCGGATAGCCTTGTCGGTGAGCGAGCTTATCCACAGGCGCACGAAAGGAGTGGTACTGCCCGTGTAGTGGTAGAGGTAGCGGAAGATAAGTTCACCCTCGCGTCCGGCATCGGTCGCCACGATGATTTGTTCGCTTGCATCGAACAGTCTTTTGATGACTTTTATCTGCGACACCACGCCGCTGTCGGGCTTGTAGCCCTTCTCTGTCCTGACCTGACGGGGGACGAGCGTGAAGGTGTCGGGGATAATCGGGAGGTTGTCACGGACGAATCCGCGCACGCCGTAGCCGTCAGGCATGGCAAGCTGGACGAGGTGTCCGAATGCCCATGTCACGGCATAGCCGCCTCCTTCGAAATATCCTTCCTCTCTTTTTGTCGCGCCCACGATGCGGGCGATTTCACGTGCCACGGATGGCTTTTCTGCAATGATTGTCTTCATTTTTTCTTGTTTCTTGAAATGATACGTTGGATTGTTATTTTGGATTTAGTGGCGGACACGGGATGCTTTATCACCTCTTCATGCCCTTGTTGTTCTTTTTCTGCGGCTTCTCCTGCTGCTTTTGCTGTTTGTCGTCTTTCGGAGCGGTCTGCCCTTTCTGCAACGGCTCTTTCAGGTTCTTGGTCGCCTCGTTGGTCTTGCCTTCGCTGTTCACCGCCACTTGGGTGCGGCTCTCGTTGGACGGGGCGACCTTCTGCGCGTTGTCGGGATTGGTGTCATAGCGGTACGGGCGTCCCTTCTCCGGGTTGAACTTGATATACATCGTGGCGTGGAAGCCTTGCTTGTCGGTCACGTTCTCCAGTTTTATCGCTTTACCCGCCGCATAATCGGCTTTCTGTTGGTCGGTAAAGTCCACGCCACTCCATTTGCTGATGGGTCGGATGCTGCCGTCGGCGTTCGTCCACGTGTTGCGGCGTTGCTCTTTCTGTGGGGCTGCGGAATTTTCCATGCCCTGAGCCTGTCCCTGCGTGGGATTGTTCTTGGCTTCCTGCGTCTGGGCGGTACGGGGCGATCTGCCGGTTCCCGGTACGAACTCCACGCCGCGCTGTTCCACGTTCACTTGCAGGGTACAGACGAACTTTCTGCCGTCGTTGCGCTCGATGAGCTTGTCGCGCACGGGAAGCCCGGCGCGGAGCATATCCCGCTCCTGCGGTGTGATTTCCGTCTTGCCGATGCGCTCAGGTATGCGCACCTTGTTCGCAGGAACATCGGTAATCTCGTTTGTCTTGCGGTCGATACTGATGTAGGATGGCGTGATTTCTCCCGTTTCCTTGTCCACGAGGTCCACGACCCTGCCGAGGTTGCCCGTTTTGCGCAGGTTCTTCCGGTCCTCGTCCGAAAACTTGTGTTCCTTATACTCGTCCAGTTTCTGCTCCTTGCGGATGAAGTGAGGCACGAGGTTGACATTGCCCTCGCTGTCTTTCTTGAAGGAGAGGCGGGCATCCAACTCGAAAGCCTCGCCGCCGAATTTGGGCGATACCTTCACCAAGTCGGATTTGCTGTAGTTGAGCATCTTGGTAAGGTCGCCGGACTTTTCAAGGTCATCGCGTTTCACGCCCCATTTCTCCTCCAGCTCCTGCCAGTTGATTTTACTCTCGTCGATGGGCTGGTAGCCCTGTCTGCCCTGCGTCTGCTGCGGGCTTTCCTGATTCTTTTCTTGTTTCTGTTCCATGTTTTCTTCTTTTTGGGTTTCTTTGGGTTGTTGTTCTTCATTTTTCTGTTCCGGTTGTTCCGACTTTTCCACCGTCTGTTCTTCCTTCACCTGCTTTTCGTAGCCGGAGGTGTCCACCTTGTGGGGTGCGAGCATCTCCTTGTTGACTTCGGGGTCTTTCAACAGTTCTTTCATTACCTCCAGCACATGGTCGGCTTGGTCTGCCGCTATGCGGTAGAAACCGAAGCGGCTGGGTTCCTTGCACTGCCGATAGAAGTTTCTGAAGAAGTTGTCCAGCACATCGCCGTGTCGGTCGAATTGCAGGAAACTCTGCGCATTCTCCGCCTTAGCCGGGGTGCGCTTGGGGGAGCCATCGGCATTCAGCCCGGCTACCACGCTGATTTCGCCCGTTTTCTCGTCGCGGACTATCAGCACGTCTTTTTCTGTTGTTTTCTTTGCCATTTTGATTGACTTTTTAATTGTGAAACATTGTTTGTTATCTGATGCGGGCTTTATATGCCGCTATCTGATCTTTTGTAAACTCGTCTATATGTTCCGAAAGGAATTTCTGAACATCGGACTCCTTGTAATAGGTTTTCTGCCGGAGCATCAGGTAAGGCAGGATGCCTATGCTGCGGTAACGTTGCAGCGACCGTTTGCTGACTTGAAGCATCATGCAGAGGTCTTGGTTGTCGTAGAGCCTCTCGCCTTTATACCATTTTTCGCTATTCACGCTTTCTTCCACCTTCGGTATCATCCGTTGGTGATACCTGATTTCTTCGAGGAGTTGCTCCTGCCTGTCAAGCTTCTCCATGATGGAGCCAAGCTGTCTTTCTATTCCTTGTGTATCCATACCTTACGTGTTCTTTGATATTTCCGGCATTCTTCCTGTGCGGACAAGATATTGCCTGCGCAATCCATCGGGGCTTTCCTCTCCGGCATCAATACTGCACATTTCCAATGCACGTTCTACGTCAGAAAGACGGTAAAGGCATTTTTTCCCGATTTTATAGTATGGGATTCGTCCGGTACTACGGTAGCGTTGCAATGTGCGCGGACTTGCTCCGAGGATGCCCATTACCTCCTCACCGGAAAGCCAGCGTTCTGCCCGGTCTTGAATCTTTGCTGTCTCGTTTTTGCGGATATGCTCCGCTATTACCTCAATCTGTCCGACCAATTTGTCGAAGTCAGATTTTTCCATCATTATTACGTTCATGGCTGACATTGTTTTATCGTTCATGACGCAAAATTACAGGGATGGAAAGGGGCGGTCTTATGACTCATATATGACTCATAGAAGATTTTTGCAAATTGGCTCCGCTTGGCACATGACACGATTCCAAATGCTGCCACTTCAACTGTTGATGAACTACTTATGCTTTTGTCCGACTAACTTTGCAGCGGACAATTCAAAAACAAAACATAATGGAAATAGTGATTATTGAAAAAAAAGCGTTCGAGAATCTCATGGCGGAAGTCTCGTTGCTGACAGAAAAAGTGAACCGTCTTTGTTCAAGGAAGAACGAAAGGCATTTGAAAAAATGGATGGACGGAGAGGAGGTATGCCGGCTGCTTCGCCTCAGTCCGAAGACACTGCAAGGGATGCGTGACAAAGGTATCATCGCCTGCTCACAAGTAGGCAAGAAGTTTTATTACCGGACGGAAGATGTAGAAGGTTTTATTTCTGGAAAACAGAAGGCAACATTATGAAACAGGAAGTGTTTACATTGGAACACGGCTTGCTGGCAGACATTCATCTGTCATTGAAAGAAAGCCACAGGAAAATCAGTCGCTTTATGCGGGAGTATAGCCCGCCTTTTAACGGAGACCGCTATCTTACGGACAAGGAGGTGTCAGAAATACTGAAGGTAAGCCGCCGCACTTTGCAGAAGATGCGGAACAACGGGACACTGCCGTTCATTCTTCTTGGCGGGAAGGCTCTTTATAAAGAATATGACATTCAGCGGCTTTTGGAGATAAACTACCGCAAGGCGGAAGAGTGAACCATCATAAGGAAACGGCTGAACATGGAAAAAGCGGACGGACAATCACCAAATCGGGAATGTCCGTCCGCTTTCTCGTTGCCTATGCCGTCCTTAACAAAAATGTCTTTTGTCAAGCAGGATGAATAAGGATTTTTGTTCCTGCTTATTTTCCGATACGGCTTTTTCTTTCAACCACTTGCGGAAAGCATGGGCATAAAAACTGTTCACTCTATATGCCACGGCAATAATGATGTCAAGGTTGAAGATGTCCGCTGAATAGCCGTTTTCCATACGGATATACTTGCACGCTTCGTAATCTGTCAATATACCGGATTTTCGTATTGCCTTTATCTCTTTCTGTATAGATGAGACGGAAGCATTGAAAAGTTCGGCTATTTCCCATACGGTCATCCATATCTCTGTGTGGGAATTACCCGCAATGCGGATATTCCCGTTCTCGTCCGTCTTGATTATTCTTCTCATGGCTATTGTGTCTATATTGTCTGACAAATGAACTGTTCCATTGACTCTATCTGTTTGGAGAGACGTTCCATATCGGTACTTACCTTCTCCGCTGTAATCTTGGCGTAGATTTGCGTGCTTCGGATGCTGGTATGTCCCATCATTTTGGATAGGGTTTCTATCGGCACACCGTTGGAGAGACAGATGGTGGTCGCATAGCTGTGGCGACTTTGATGCCAGGTTACATTTTTTGTGATGCCGCACAGTTTGGCTATTGCTTTGATGCCGTTCTTGCAGTTCGCATAGCAGGGAACGGGCAATAGTTTTCCTTTATCCGTTATGCCGCTATACTTCTCTATGATGTGTCTCGGCACTTCCAGCAGACGGATGTTGGATTCCACTCCTGTTTTCTGACGGTTGGTCTTTATCCACAAGTGTCCGTCAAAGGAACTTTGGAGATTGTCTTCCGTGAGGTTATACATATCCGTCCAGCTCAACCCCGTGAAAGTACAGAAGATGAAGAGGTCCCTGATAAGTTCATAACTTTTCTTTTTGAATGTCCCGTTGATAAGCATCGTGATTTCTTCTTTCGTCAGGAAACCACGCTTCGTTTCCTCTTTGGTGATGTGATAGGCATAGAAGGGATCGCGTGGCAACCATCCGTTGTTGATTGCCGTATAGATGATGCTGCGGAATGGCATCATGTACGACCAGACGGTGTTGGTACAATGGTTCTTCTCTGTTCTGAGGAACAGTTCGAAGTCCGTAATGAAGGCGGGAGTAAGCTCACGTAATGCAATGTCGCTCATCTTGTAGCGTTGCTTGATGAATTCTGACAGATGGTTATAGACGGTGCAGTATTTCAGGTAGCTGCGCTCGCTCTTCATCTTGCCTACCATCTTGGCATAGTCTTCATTGTGCTGCTTGAACACGGCAAGCAGGGTCTTGTGGTTCTGTCCCAAGCCAAGATAGGCGTTGCGTACTTTTTCCGCCGTGACGTAACCGTCCGTATCGCATACTTCCTGATATGCCTTGTTTATGCCGACACGTATTTTGTCAAGCATACGGTTTCCTTCCTGCGCAACGAGGCTGCGACCGGACAGACGCCCGGTTTCCACGTTCCACATCTTTTCCTCCACATCCAGCTTGCTGCTGAATTGGGATACCTTGCCGTTCACCGTGATACGACACATCACGGGAATCATTCCGTTCTTCTTCGGCGCATTGCGCTTCAGGTAGAACAATACTTTGAAAGTGCTTCTGCTCATACGCTACATTTTTTAAGTGCAAAATTAGTCTATGTAGAATCGTAAGGCAGTAAGCAAATCGCAGCATATCGGCGCAATCGCATCCGTGTATCGTCTTTTTTCGGTTTTTCATTCTTCCGGCACCGGAATAATCCCTATTTTTGTATTCCAAATTGCCGTAATTCAATGTATGCCAACTCATTTTTTTGCCATTCTTGGAAGTATGCTCTTCCGAAGGAAAGAGTAACGGGATAGTAACGTAACTCTTGCTTCAAATGGCTTTTTAATGGCATTCAGTGGCTTTGCCGAAATGTTCGTCAGATTCGCTAAGGTGCTTTGTTTCAATGTTCCTTCACCATTTTTCTCTCTTTCTCAGTTTTTTGTTGTATCTTTGCTTGAAAAGCGAAGATAAGCTGCACTTTGGCATAAAAAATGAACAAGTTCATTTTATTCTGCTCTCAGTTTGCTTATCTTTGCCTGCAAACGGTAAGCAATTATGATACGTATCTTTTTGACCGGCTACATGGGAGCCGGTAAAACTACTTTGGGAAAGGCTTTTGCCCGCGAACTGAATGTACCTTTTATCGATTTGGACTGGTACATAGAAGAACGTTTTCACAAATCTATTCGTGAATTGTTCGCAGAGCGGGGAGAGGCCTCTTTTCGTGAACTGGAACGGAGTATGCTGCACGAGGTGTCCGAGTTTGAGGATGTCATTGTTTCCACAGGTGGCGGCACTCCTTGTTTTTTTGACAATATGGATTACATGAACCGGCATGGGCAAACCGTTTTCCTTGACGTGCACCCTGATATATTGTTCAACCGCCTGCGGGTGGCAACCCGGCAACGCCCTATCCTGCAAGGAAAGACCGATGAGGAATTGCGTTCTTTCATTGTGGAGGCGCTGGACAAACGGGCTCCTTTTTATTCGCAGGCCCGTTACCGTTTTGATGCCGGAAGGCTGGAAAGCAGGCGCCAGATAGCCGGGTCTGTGCAGGAGTTGCGTGCTCTATTGAATGTTTAATTCCTTGTAAACGTGTGTTTTTCACTCGAAAAGGCAGGATGTTCCGGATTTATATGTATTTTTGTACCCCTTTTTATAAATACAAATTACTTAAAACAGCAGAGTAACAAGAAATGAGAAAATGGCGTATTGAAGATTCAGAAGAGCTGTACAACATTACAGGTTGGGGCACTTCGTACTTTGGTATCAATGACAAAGGTCATGTTGTAGTAACACCGCGTAAAGATGGAGTTGGCGTTGATTTGAAAGAGCTGGTCGACGAATTGCAGCTGCGTGATGTGATGGCTCCCATGCTGGTTCGCTTTCCCGACATCCTTGACAACAGGATCGAAAAGATTTCCTGTTGTTTCAGGCAGGCGGCAGAGGAGTATGGTTATAAAGCGGAAAACTTTATCATCTATCCTATTAAAGTGAATCAGATGCGTCCGGTGGTTGAGGAGATTATCAGCCATGGCAAGAAGTTCAATCTTGGACTGGAAGCGGGCTCCAAACCGGAATTGCATGCAGTGATTGCTATCAATATGAACTCCGATTCGCTGATTATCTGCAACGGATATAAGGATGAAAGCTACATTGAACTTGCTTTGTTGGCGCAGAAGATGGGAAAACGCATCTTCCTCGTGGTAGAAAAACTGAACGAGCTGAAGCTGATAGCCAAGATGGCGAAGCAACTGAACGTAAAACCCAATATCGGTATTCGTATCAAGCTGGCTTCGTCGGGAAGCGGCAAATGGGAAGACTCCGGCGGCGATGCAAGTAAGTTCGGACTGTCTTCCAGTGAGTTGCTCGAAGCACTGGACTTCATGGCTGACAAAGGCATGCAGGATTGTCTGAAATTGATACATTTCCATATCGGAAGCCAAGTGACGAAGATACGCCGTATCAAAACTGCCTTGCGTGAAGCGTCGCAGTTCTATGTGCAACTGCATAGCATGGGCTTCAAAGTGGAATTTGTGGATATAGGCGGCGGCTTGGGAGTGGACTATGATGGAACGCGCTCTTCCAATAGCGAGGGTAGCGTGAACTACTCCATTCAGGAATATGTGAACGACTCTATATCTACTTTGGTGGATGCCAGCGATAAGAACGGTATTCCGCATCCCAACATAATAACGGAGAGCGGACGCGCCCTGACTGCGCATCATTCCGTACTCATTTTTGAAGTGTTGGAGACAACCAACCTTCCTGAATGGGACGATGAGGAGGAGGTGACCGAAAACGACCATGAACTGCTGAGGGAACTTTACGGCATATGGGATACATTGAACCAGAACAAAATGCTGGAGGCTTGGCACGATGCGCAGCAGATACGCGAAGAGGCGCTCGACTTGTTCAGCCATGGTATTGTGGACTTGCAGACCCGCGCTAAGATAGAGCGCCTGTATTGGTCTATCATGCGCGAAGTGAATCAGATTGCCAGCGGCCTGAAGCATGCGCCCGACGAATTCCGCGGACTTCCCAAATTGCTGGCGGATAAATACTTCTGCAACTTCTCGCTTTTCCAGTCCTTGCCGGACTCGTGGGCGATAGACCAGATATTCCCCATTATGCCCATTCAGCGTCTGGACGAAAAGCCGGACCGGACGGCTACGTTGCAGGATATCACCTGTGACTCGGACGGTAAGGTTGCGAACTTCATCTCTACCAAGAACGTGTCTCATTACTTGCCGGTACATTCTCTGAAGAACAAGGAACCCTATTATGTGGGAGTGTTCCTCGTGGGTGCCTATCAGGAGATTCTCGGCGACATGCATAATCTGTTTGGCGACACGAACGCGGTGCATGTGTCCGTAAGCGACAAGGGCTATACGATAGAACAGGTGATTGACGGTGAAACGGTGGCAGAGGTGCTGGACTATGTACAATACAGCCCGAAGAAGCTGGTGCGCACTCTGGAGACATGGGTAACCCAGTCGGTAAAAGAAGGACGCATATCTTTGGAAGAAGGAAAGGAATTTTTGTCTAACTATCGCTCCGGCTTGTACGGATATACATATTTGGAATAATGAGAGAGAAACTGACAGTAATTAAGGTGGGTGGCAAAATCGTGGAAGAGGAGGAAACGCTCTGTAAACTGTTGGATGATTTTGCCGCTATCGAGGGCTATAAAGTGCTGGTGCATGGCGGTGGACGCTCGGCAACGAAGGTTGCGGCCCTGTTAGGTATTGAAAGCAAAATGGTAAATGGACGCCGCATCACCGATGCCGAAACCTTGAAGGTGGTGACAATGGTGTATGGCGGATTGGTAAATAAAAACATCGTTGCCGGTCTGCAGGCGCGTGGCGTGAATGCGCTTGGTCTGACGGGTGCGGATATGGATGTGATCCGTTCTGTGAAACGCCCGGTGAAAGAGATTGACTATGGCTTTGTAGGCGATGTGAAGCAGGTGAACGGGGATTTCTTGGGCAGTCTCATCCGTAAAGGCGTTGTTCCGGTGATGGCTCCGCTGACACATGACGGTGAGGGCCATATGCTGAATACGAATGCTGATACGATTGCCGGAGAAACGGCTAAGGCATTGTCCGGACAGTTTGACGTGACGCTGGTTTACTGCTTTGAGAAGAAGGGCGTGTTGCGTGATGAAAACGACGATGAGAGCGTGATCCCTCAGATTACTCCGGAAGAATTTAAGCAATATGTTGCCGAAGGAGTGATACAAGGCGGCATGATTCCCAAGCTGGAGAATTCTTTCGAGGCTTTGAATGCCGGAGTGACGGAAGTCGTAATCACGTTAGCTTCAGCCATAAACAGTGCCGGAGGAACCCGTATCATAAAATAATTCAAAAAAAGTGGCGGCAGACTGTAACTTTCGGTCTGCTGAACCGTCAATTAATCAGAGATGCAAGAAATCAGTTTTCGAAATGACATTCTCCCGCTGAAAGACAAACTCTTTCGGTTAGCCCTGAGAATTACATTTAACAGGGCGGAAGCGGAAGATGTTGTGCAGGAAACATTGATTAGGGTGTGGAACAAACGTGACGAGTGGCCGCAGTTCGGATCTATTGAGGCTTATTGCCTGACAGTGGCAAGGAACCTGGCAATAGACCGCAGCGAAAGGAAAGATGCCCGGGCGGTGGAACTGACACCCGATATGGAAGATGCTTCCGATGCGTCGAGCCCTTACGAAAGGCTGGTGAGTAAAGAACGGATGGCTCTGATACACCGCCTGATGAATGAGCTTCCCGAAAAACAACGGCTGATTATGCAGTTGAGGGATGTTGAAGGTAAGAGTTATAAAGAGATTGCGGTTGTCCTGAATTTGACAGAAGAGCAGGTTAAAGTGAATCTTTTCAGGGCGCGGCAGAAGGTTAAGCAACGGTTTATTGATATAGAAGGCTATGGACTCTAAATATATAGAACAACTTTTGGAACGCTATTGGCAGTGTGAGACTTCTCTTGAAGAAGAAGCGCAGTTGCGTACTTTCTTTATGGAAGGGGATGTTCCCGGACATTTGCTCCGTTACAAAGATTTGTTTGTGTATCAGCAACTTCAGCAGGAAGAGCATCTGGGCGCGGATTTCGATGTACGGGTGCTTGCTGAGATTGAAGCTCCGGTTGTGAAAGCCAGGCGCATGACACTGACCGCACGCTTCATGCCGTTGTTCAAAGCCGCAGCAGCAGTGGCGGTGGTGCTTTCATTGGGTAATGCAATGCAACATTCATTCTTTTCCGATGTAAAGGAAGTGGCCGCAGCCGATACTATCGGTAAGCAGATTTCAGCTCCGTCGGTAGCTCTTTCGGGAGATATGGCCGTAACGCACGAGAAGCAGATTATGGATAGCCTGCATCGCGTTAATAAGGAGAAGGAGATCAAGGAATAGATTTTTCATTTGCTTTTTAAAATAACATTTTCATTTGCTTTAAATATAATATAGTTAGTGTGCTTTTATTAAAACAAAAAACAGAAGCTGTGAAGTTTCAATTCTCTCAAAATTTTATAAAAACTAACTAAGATAAATGGGACGCCGCGTGATGCAGCGTCCCATTATGTTTTTGTCCTTTCGGTTGCTGTGCCCTATGTAGTGAATGGTCTAATCAGAGTTTGTATAATCCTTTTTTAGGAACGTCCAATTCCGGATTGCCTTTGTAACCGATGTCGCCGCTTCCGCTGGTGCGTGCTTTCAGAAAGTCGGTAGCATGGCATTTGATGTCACCCGACCCTGACACGCTTGCCGATACGCGCTCAGCCTGCAGGTCGGAAGCAAACAGGTCGCCTGAACCTGCTATACGATAACTGGCTTCCCGGGTCTTTCCCGTCAGTATTGCCGTACCCGATCCTGCTATGGATACTTCGGTGTTGGTGGCTGATATGTTGTTGAGTTTCAAATCTCCGGATCCTGCTATGGATGTTTTGAGCTTGGTGCAAGTGATGTTGCTGCCCTGTATGTCACCGGATCCGGCAATGGATACTTTAAGATGATCTGTCTTCAGCCCGTTTGCCAATTCTATGTTTCCGGCTCCGGCAATGGAGATGCTATTGAGTGTTTCGGAGGAGATGCGGATCTCCAGTTTGTTGAAAGATACATTGACACCTTTCTTGAACCGGATGTTCAGGGTGTTGTTGGCTACATTGATGTCTAATAGGTCTACGATATTGTCGGATGTGTATACCTCTACTTCGGGCTTGCCTGCCTTTTGGGTATAAATGACATCGGGACTGCCTGCCAGGTTCAGCCCGGTGAAGTTATCTACTTTGATGTTTTTGGTTACATAGTTCTTGCTTGCTTTGACAGTCTTACCGCCGAAAGTTCCTGTGTGCTCTGTGTGGCGATACTGAGAACAAGCGGTAGTGCTGAATACCAAGAGGATGGCTGAAACGAATGTTGTTAAATTTTTCATACTCATTTATTTTAAGTTCTTTTGTTTGTTAGACGCTATCTTTTTCCGGAAAGTTGCAGTTCTTATGGCTTTTTATCGGAAACATTTGGTTACGGACTTTTATTCAAAATTCGTGCCATAGTTGTAAGTTCTTGTTTATTAGTGTGTAATAGGCTAATCGAAGTGTCCGCTTTTGAACATCTTGTTCGTTTTTGATAAACAACCGTTTGCTTTTTCGGACGATTCTTCGTTCTTTTGCCTGTATTTCTATTAGAAAAGAGCAGATTATGACGGAATGTATTTTGGAAGATGAAGAGTTGGGGCGCTTACTGGTGCGGGTGAATATACGTGCGCGGCGTTTAACTTTCCGTACGCGGGAGGATGCCGTCTATGTGACTGTTCCGCCGGGTACAACGGTTGCAGAAGTAAGAAATGCCGTAGAGCAATTGCGTCCCCGGCTGAGGGTGGCGCAACAGAAGCAAAGTCGTCCGTTGATTGATTTGAACTATCGGATTGATACGGAATTCTTTAAACTGAGTTTGGTTAGTGGAGAACGCGACCGTTTCCTTTCACGTTCGGAATTGGGAGAGATGCAGATTATCTGCCCGCCGCATGCGGACTTTTCGAATAAAGAGTTGCAAGCCTGGTTGCGGAAAGTGATTGAAGAAGCCTTGCGTCGTAATGCCAAGATTATTCTTCCTCCCCGGCTTTATGCACTCTCGCTTCAACACAACCTTTCTTATAAGAGCGTAAAAATAAATTCCAGTAGCGGACGTTGGGGGAGTTGCTCGGCTCGTGGAAATATCAACCTGTCCTATTTTCTTGTTTTATTGCCCGGACACTTGATTGACTATGTGCTGCTCCACGAATTGGCGCATACTCGTGAAATGAATCATGGTGAACATTTTTGGGAATTGCTCGATAGCATGACGGGCAATAAGGCACAGGATTTTCGTAAAGAATTGAGAAAGTATAAAACTGACTTTTAATGCGTGGCTTTAGTCTTCTTGCGCCAATAGTTTCACTTCATTATCCTCTTTTTCAAAACGGTAATTTCCACCTTTCTCGCTCAATTCGAATAAGGAAAGTTTGTCGGTTGCTTGGTCCACTATCATCAAAGCGCTTTGCTCGGCAAACCGTTTCACCTCAAAGGTAAAAGGTTCTTTGCTTATGCGTTGGTCGATTAGGACACTGTCGTTAAGAAGAACGGATATGGAATCACCGGTAAACCCTTTCACTAAAGTGATGTTGTAGGTCTCGGCAAAGTAGCGTTCGCCTTCTTTGCGTTGCTGCAGGCGCATGCTCATATAGACAAAGATAACGACAACGAATATTACGGCAAACGCAAGGATGCCGTTGCCTATCATAAACTGTTTATTGGTGTTCAGGTGATGTGCCATGATGATCAAGTTTAAAGAACCATGCAAATGTAGCGATTAATTTTGAATGAAGGAACATTTCGGACCGTAGTGCTAAATATTCTTTTTTTCTCCTATTATTTTGTAGTCGAACAGATTATTTATATCTTTGCACCCGAAACGGATGAAAGGTGGAGGGGCGATTGAGCTCCTCTTTTTTGTTCTTAATGGTTAATCTATGATAGAAAAAAAAACTGTTTGTCAAATTGTAGATGAGTGGCTGGAAGATAAAGATTACTTTCTGGTGGAAGTTATAATCAGCCCGGATGACAAGATTGTGGTGGAGATAGACCACAAAGAAGGTGTTTGGATTGAGGATTGTGTAGAGCTGAGCCGCTATATAGAGTCCCGGCTGAATCGTGAGGATGAGGATTATGAGCTGGAAGTCGGCTCTGCCGGTATCGGACAGCCGTTTAAAGTGTTGCAACAGTATGTCAACCACATCGGCAAAGAGGTGGAGGTGCTGGCGAAAGACGGCCGTAAGCATTGCGGCATCTTGAAAGGCGCTGACGAGCAGCAGTTCACCGTCACCGTTCAAAAGAAAGTGAAAGAAGAGGGTGCCAAACGTCCTAAAATGGTGGATGAAGACCTGACCTTTACATACGAAGAGATAAAATATACTAAATACTTAATTAGTTTTAAATAAGACTATGGCCAAGAAAGAAGAAACTATCAGCTTGATAGATACCTTTTCGGAATTTAAAGAACTGAAGAATATTGATAGAACCACCATGGTGAGCGTACTCGAAGAGTCGTTCCGCAGTGTGATTGCAAAGATGTTCGGTACTGATGAGAATTACGACGTAATCGTGAACCCGGATAAGGGTGACTTCGAAATATGGCGTAATCGCGAAGTAGTGGCAGATAAAGACCTTGAAAATCCGAACTTGCAGATTTCTTTGAGCGAAGCCCAAAAAATTGATGCTTCGTATGAAGTGGGAGAGGAAGTGACGGACGAAGTGAACTTTGCGAAGTTTGGCCGTCGTGCTATCCTGAACCTGCGCCAGACTTTGGCTTCCAAGATCTTGGAATTGGAAAAAGACAGTATTTATAATAAATATATTGATAAGGTAGGTACCATTATCAATGCAGAGGTTTACCAGATTTGGAAAAAGGAGATGTTGCTCCTCGATGATGAAGGCAATGAATTGCTGTTGCCCAAAACCGAACAGATACCGAGCGACTTCTACCGTAAAGGAGAAACAGCCCGCGCTGTGGTGGCTCGTGTTGACAACAAGAACAATAATCCGAAGATTATCTTGAGTCGTACGTCGCCCGTTTTCCTGCAACGTCTGTTTGAAATGGAAGTACCTGAAATTAATGACGGACTGATTACTATCAAGAAGATTGCCCGTATTCCCGGTGAACGCGCTAAAATTGCCGTAGAGTCATACGATGACCGTATTGACCCGGTGGGTGCTTGTGTCGGTGTAAAAGGCAGCCGTATTCATGGTATTGTCCGCGAACTTCGCAACGAAAATATTGACGTGATCAACTATACGTCGAATATCCAGTTGTTCATACAGCGTGCACTTAGCCCTGCTAAAATATCTTCTATTCGTCTGAACGAGGAGGAACACAAAGCAGAGGTTTTCTTGAAACCGGAGGAGGTATCGCTGGCTATCGGTAAAGGCGGCTTGAACATCAAGCTGGCCAGTATGTTGACTGAGTACACTATTGACGTATTCCGCGAGTTGGATGAGGCGGTAGAAGATGAGGATATCTACTTGGATGAATTCCGCGATGAGATTGACGGCTGGGTAATCGATGCTATTAAGGCTATCGGCATTGATACTGCCAAGGCTGTGTTGAATGCTCCGCGCGAGATGTTGATTGAAAAAACAGATTTGGAAGAGGAAACGGTGGACGAAGTATTACGCATTTTGAAATCGGAGTTTGAAGAAGAAGAAAATCACTAATCACTAACTACCACTTCTTTCTCCATTATTCATTAAATTAAAGTATGACGATAAGGTTAAATAAAGTAACAAGAGATTTAAATGTAGGAATCACGACGGTAGTTGAGTTCTTGCAAAAGAAGGGACATGCCATTGAAGCAAATCCCAACACGAAAATTACCGATGAGCAGTATGACTTACTCGTGAAAGAGTTTAGTACAGATAAGGATCTTAAACTGAAAACAGAGCGTTTCATTCAGGAACGCCAGAGTAAGGATCGTAACAAGGCATCAGTGTCTATTGACGGCTATGACAAGGAAACACAGGAAAAGCCGAAAGCCGAAGAGGTGGTGAAGACTGTGGTTCCCGAAGATGTACGTCCGAAGTTTAAGCCTGTCGGCAAAATTGATTTGGATAAACTGAATCGCAAACATACGGTGGAAAAAGAGAAAGAAGTAGAACCGGAAAAACCGGTAGTTGAGGAAATAAAGGCTGAAGAGCCTGCACCGGTTGTGGAGGCCCCGAAGCCGGAACCTGTTTCCGCTCCCGAACCTCAACCCGAACCAACACCTGCTCCGGTTGTGGAGCCGGCTCCTGTTGTGGAAGAAGAGCCTGTGCCTGTCATTGCCGAACCTGTATCAGCACCTAAGGAAGAACCGGTTCCTGTTGAGACTGAGGAGGTGGTTTCGGAAGATAAAGAAGAGATATTTAAAATACACCAGCCGGAGTTTGTATCGAAGATTAATGTCATCGGACAAATAGACCTCGCTGCGCTGAACCAGTCTACACGTCCGAAGAAGAAATCGAAAGAGGAAAAGCGGAAGGAACGTGAAGAAAAAGAGAAACAGCGTCAGGATCAGAAGAAGCTGATGAAAGAGGCCATTATCAAAGAGATCCGTCGTGATGATAATAAGACAAAAGATTCGAAGGACGGCAATGATGCCAATGCCAAGAAGAAACGCGTCCGTATCAACAAGGAAAAAGTGGACATCAACAATGCGTCCAATTTCCAGCGTGGCGGAAACGACCGCTCGAAAGGCGGAAGTCAGCAAGGTGGCAATAACCAGCAGTCCGGTAAGAATAAGAATAAAGACCGCTTCAAAAAGCCTGTTATCAAACAGGAGGTAAGTGAAGAGGATGTAGCAAAGCAGGTAAAGGAAACTTTGGCTCGCCTGACCTCCAAAGGTAAGAATAAGGGAGCGAAATACCGTAAGGAAAAACGTGACATGGTGTCCAACCGTATGCAGGAGTTGGAAGACCAGGAAATGGCGGAAAGCAAAGTATTGAAGCTGACGGAATTCGTGACAGCCAACGAGTTGGCAAGCATGATGGACGTTTCTGTTACGCAGGTCATCGCTACTTGTATGAGCATCGGTATGATGGTTTCCATTAACCAGCGTCTGGATGCCGAGACAATCAATCTGGTGGCGGAAGAGTTCGGCTTCAAAACAGAATATGTAAGTGCGGAAGTGGCACAGGCTATCGTAGAGGAAGAAGATGCCGAAGAGGATTTGGAACATCGCGCTCCGATCGTAACGGTAATGGGTCACGTAGACCATGGTAAGACTTCGTTGCTCGACTATATCCGTAAGGCAAATGTGATTGCCGGTGAAGCCGGTGGTATCACACAGCACATCGGTGCTTACCACGTAACGCTGGAAGACGGCCGCAAGATTACGTTCCTTGATACTCCGGGACATGAAGCGTTTACCGCTATGCGTGCTCGCGGTGCCAAAGCTACGGATATTGCTATCATCATTGTGGCTGCCGACGACAACGTGATGCCGCAGACTAAGGAAGCTATCAATCATGCCATGGCTGCCGGTGTGCCCATTGTGTTTGCCATCAACAAGATTGATAAGCCGACTGCCAATCCGGATAAGATTAAAGAAGAACTGGCTGCCATGAACTTCCTCGTTGAGGAATGGGGTGGCAAGTACCAGTCTCAGGATATTTCCGCTAAGAAGGGTATTGGTGTAAGTGATTTGATGGAAAAAGTATTGCTGGAGGCTGAAATGTTGGATTTGAAAGCAAATCCCAACCGTCGTGCCACCGGTTCTATCATTGAGTCCTCATTGGACAAAGGTCGTGGCTATGTGGCTACGGTATTGGTGTCCAACGGTACATTGAAGATGGGTGACATTGTGCTTGCAGGTACAAGTTACGGTAAGGTGAAAGCCATGTTCAATGAACGCAACCAGCGCATGAAAGAGGCAGGTCCTTCGGAACCGGCTTTGATTCTGGGCTTGAACGGTGCTCCCGCTGCCGGTGACACCTTCCATGTAATTGAAACTGAACAGGAAGCGCGTGAGATTGCCAACAAACGCGAACAGTTGCAGCGTGAGCAGGGTCTGCGTACACAGAAGATGCTGACGCTGGACGAAGTAGGCCGTCGTTTGGCATTGGGTGACTTCCACGAACTGAATATCATCGTGAAGGGTGACGTGGACGGTTCTGTCGAGGCGTTGAGCGACTCGTTGATCAAGCTGTCTACTGAACAGGTACAGGTGAACGTTATCCACAAGGGCGTTGGTGCTATCTCCGAATCGGATGTGTCTTTGGCTGCCGCTTCGGATGCGATTATCGTTGGATTCCAGGTTCGTCCTTCGGGTGCTGCCGCTAAACTGGCAGAACAGGAAGGTGTGGACATCCGCAAGTACTCTGTCATCTATGATGCGATCGAAGAGGTGAAGGCTGCTATGGAAGGCATGTTGGCGCCGACTTTGAAGGAACAGGTTACGGCAACGATTGAAGTGCGTGAGGTGTTCAATATTACCAAAGTGGGTCTCGTGGCAGGTGCCATGGTGAAGACCGGAAAGGTGAAACGTAGTGACAAGGCACGTCTGATACGTGACGGCATCGTTATCTTCACAGGAAACATCAACGCCTTGAAACGCTTCAAGGATGATGTGAAGGAAGTAGGTACTAACTTTGAATGCGGTATCAGCTTGACGAACTGCAACGATATCAAGATAGGGGATATCATAGAATCTTACGAAGAAGTAGAAGTAAAGCAAACCTTATAAGAAAAGATAAGGCGATAGCGTGATAAAGTAATAACGTGATAGCATGTGCCAATGTGCCAATTGCCCTGCGGCATCTCTTGCGCAGTCAATTGGCACATTGTTGTATAGTCACTTTTATTAATTTATAACCTTGTCACTTTATTATCCTTTTTTAATTATGGCAACCATAGATATAGTCATATTAGTCGTGATTGGTGCAGGGGCGGTCGTCGGTTTCATGAAGGGGTTTGTGAAGCAACTGGCTGCTTTGTTGGGACTGATTGTCGGTCTGCTGGCGGCAAAAGCACTGTATGCTTCTGTTGCCGAGAAAGTGTTTTCCAAAGTAACCGACTCAATGACAGTGGCACAGGTGTTAGCGTTTATAGCTATTTGGATAGCTGTGCCGTTGGCTTTTGCCCTGATAGCCTCTTTGCTGACAAAGGCAATGGAGGCGGTTTCGCTCGGCTGGCTGAACCGTTGGTTAGGTTCCGGGTTGGGAGCGTTAAAGTCTCTTTTGCTGGTAAGCCTGCTAATCGGCGTTATTGAATTTATCGATGAGGACAATACGCTGCTGGATCAAACAAAAAAGGAAGAATCGGTGTTATATTATCCTATGAAATCGTTTGCCGGGATATTCTTTCCCGCAGCTAAGCATGTTACAGAACAATATATATTGAATGAATAATGCAACAAGAAGAACCCAATAAATATGTAAAGGAACTCACTCAGGAGAAGTACAAGTACGGTTTCACCACCGACGTGCACACAGACATCATTGAGCGCGGCTTGAATGAGGATGTGGTACGGTTGATTTCCCGGAAGAAGGAAGAACCTGAATGGTTGTTAGAGTTCCGTTTGAAAGCGTACCGTCATTGGCTGACGCTGGAGATGCCTACATGGGCGCATCTCCGTATTCCTGAAATAGATTATCAGGCCATTTCATATTATGCCGACCCTACCAAGAAAAAGGACGGTCCGAAGAGTATGGACGAGGTGGATCCGGAGTTGGTCAAGACCTTCAATAAGCTGGGTATCCCTTTGGAAGAACAGATGGCGTTGAGTGGTATGGCAGTGGATGCCGTAATGGACTCCGTATCCGTAAAGACTACTTTCAAGGAGACGCTGATGGAGAAGGGAATCATCTTTTGTTCCTTCAGCGAGGCTGTACGTGAGCATCCCGATTTGGTTCAGAAATATTTGGGTTCGGTAGTGGGTTATCGTGATAATTTCTTTGCGGCACTGAACTCTGCGGTATTTTCCGACGGTTCTTTCGTCTATATTCCGAAGGGAGTGCGTTGTCCAATGGAGCTGTCCACTTATTTCCGGATTAATGCCCGCAACACCGGACAGTTCGAAAGAACTTTGATTGTGGCGGATGATGATTCGTATGTTTCCTATCTGGAGGGGTGTACGGCGCCGATGCGTGACGAAAACCAATTGCATGCCGCTATTGTGGAGATTGTAGTGCATGACCGCGCTGAGGTGAAGTATAGCACTGTTCAGAATTGGTATCCGGGTGATGCCGAAGGTAAAGGTGGAGTTTATAACTTTGTGACGAAGCGGGGCCACTGCAAAGGAATAAACAGTAAACTGTCTTGGACGCAGGTGGAAACAGGTTCGGCCATTACTTGGAAGTATCCGTCCTGTATTCTTTCCGGTGATAATTCTACGGCAGAGTTTTACAGTGTGGCGGTCACTAATAACTATCAGCAGGCAGATACCGGTACGAAGATGATTCATCTCGGAAAGAACACCCGGAGCACTATCGTCAGCAAAGGCATCTCAGCCGGACGGAGTGAAAACTCCTACCGAGGGCTGGTACGTGTTGCCCAGAAAGCGGATAATGCCCGTAATTACAGCCAGTGCGACTCATTGTTGCTGGGCGACAAATGCGGTGCGCACACCTTCCCTTACATGGACATCCATAACGAGACAGCCATTGTGGAGCATGAAGCAACTACCAGTAAGATTAGCGAAGACCAGATATTCTATTGCAACCAGCGTGGAATTTCTACGGAAGATGCTATCGGACTGATTGTGAATGGTTATGCAAAGGAAGTTCTGAACAAACTGCCAATGGAGTTTGCTGTGGAAGCTCAGAAGTTGCTGGCTATTTCGTTGGAAGGAAGCGTGGGATAAAAATGAAGAGTTAAGAATGAAGAATGAAGAATTAAAATAGAACAATGAAGAGTTAGGAATGAAGATGCTTATGAGATTCTTCATTCTTAATTCTTCATTCTTAATTTTGAAGATTATGTTAGAGATAAAAGACCTGCATGCCAGCATCAATGGCAAAGAAATACTAAAAGGCATTGACCTTACTATCCGCGACGGTGAGGTACATGCCCTGATGGGACAGAATGGAGCCGGAAAAAGTACGCTGAGCAATGTACTGGTGGGGCATCCAGCATACGAGGTAACGCGTGGCACCATAACTTTTAATGGTAAGGATCTGCTGGCTATGAGTCCTGAGGATCGCGCTCACGAGGGTATTTTCCTTTCATTTCAGACACCGGTGGAGATACCGGGCGTCTCTATGGTGAACTTTATGCGTGCTGCTGTCAACGAACAGCGCAAGTATCGCCATTTGCCAGCACTCTCTGCCAGTGAATTCTTGAAGTTGATGCGCGAGAAGCGTGCTATCGTAGAACTGGATAACAAACTTGCCAATCGCAGCGTGAATGAAGGTTTCAGTGGTGGTGAAAAGAAGCGTAATGAAATCTTTCAGATGGCTATGCTGGAACCTACTTTTGCCATTCTCGACGAAACGGATTCCGGTCTTGATGTGGACGCTTTGCGTATTGTTGCTGACGGTTTCAATAAGCTGAAGACGCCTCAGACCAGTGCAATGGTGATCACCCACTATCAGCGTCTGCTGGACTATTTGAAACCGGATACTGTCCATGTGTTGCTTGGCGGACGCATCGTGAAGACCGGTGGCCCTGAATTGGCAAAAGAGATTGAAGCGCGTGGCTTCGATTGGATTAAGAAAGAAGCGAGTGAATTATAAATTCAAAACTCATAATTAGATAACATGAGTGTAGAGCAACAATATATAGACCTTTTCTCCCAAACGGAAGCGATGATATGCCGTCACAGCGCCGAAGTGCTGAATGCTCCGCGTGCCGCTGCATTTGCCGACTTCGAACGGCTTGGTTTTCCAACCCGTAAGGTAGAGAAATATAAATATACCGATGTCAGCAAGTTCTTTGAACCTGATTACGGGCTGAACCTGAACCGCTTGGACATACCCGTCAATCCTTATGAGGTATTTAAGTGCGATGTGCCGAATATGAGCACTTCCCTTTACTTTGTGGTGAACGATGCTTTCTATAACAAGGCATTGCCTAAGTCGCATTTGCCCGAAGGCGTCATCTTCGGAAGTCTGAAGGAGATGGCCGACCGGCATCCGGAACTGGTGAGGAAGTATTACGGCAAGTTGGCAGATACATCCAAAGATGGGGTAACGGCTTTCAATACTGCCTTTGCGCAAGACGGTGTATTGCTGTATGTTCCCAAGAATGTAGTGGTGGAGAAGCCTATTCAGTTAGTGAACATTCTGCGTGCCGACGTCAATTTCATGGTGAACCGTCGTGTGCTTGTCATTTTGGAAGAGGGTGCGCAAGCCCGTCTTCTGGCGTGCGACCATGCAATGGATAGCGTGAACTTTCTTGCAACGCAGGTGATAGAGGTGTTTGTTGGTGAAAATGCCACTTTCGACTTCTATGAACTGGAGGAAACGCATACCAGTACAGTACGTATCAGTGCCTTGTATGTCAAGCAAGAAGCCAACAGCAATGTTCTGCTGAATGGAATGACCCTGCACAACGGTACCACCCGCAACACAACCGAGGTTACGCTTGCCGGCGAGGGAGCCGAACTGAACCTTTGCGGTATGGCGATTGCGGATAAGAACCAGCATGTGGACAACAACACTACAATAGACCACGCTGTGCCCAACTGCACCAGCAACGAGTTGTTTAAGTATGTGCTCGATGACCAGTCAGTCGGTGCTTTTGCCGGTTTGGTGCTGGTACGTCCCGATGCACAACATACGAGCTCCCAACAGACGAACCGCAACCTTTGCGCTACGCGCGAAGCGCACATGTATACCCAACCTCAGCTGGAGATTTATGCTGATGATGTGAAGTGTAGCCATGGCGCTACGGTGGGGCAGCTTGACGAAAGCGCTCTGTTCTATATGCAGCAACGCGGCATCTCCATGCGCGAGGCCCGTTTGCTGTTGATGTTTGCCTTCGTCAATGAGGTGATTGATACCATCCGTCTGGATGCTTTGAAAGATCGCCTGCATCTGCTGGTAGAGAAGCGTTTCCGCGGTGAGCTGAACAAGTGTCAGGGATGCGCGATATGTAAATAATGAAGCTTTCTTCATTGTTCATTCATAATTTAAAAGATATGGACCTTCAAAAGATAAGAGCTGATTTCCCGATACTTTCTCGTGAAGTATATGGTAAGCCGTTGGTTTACTTTGATAACGGTGCGACCACACAGAAACCCCGTCAGGTGGTAGATGCCATTACGGACGAGTACTATTCGGTCAATGCCAATGTGCATCGCGGTGTGCATTTTCTTTCGCAACAGGCTACGGAGCTGCACGAGGCATCTCGTGAGACGGTGCGGAAGTTTATCAATGCCCGCAGCACGAATGAAATAGTCTTTACCCGCGGTACGACGGAAAGTATCAACCTGCTTGTATCCAGCTTCGGCGATGAATTTATGCAAGAGGGGGATGAGGTGATTCTTTCCGTCATGGAGCATCACAGCAATATCGTTCCCTGGCAGTTGCTGGCTGCTAAAAAAGGCATCACCATTAAGGTCATTCCGATGAATGACAAGGGGGAGCTTCTGCAGGATGAATACAAGCAACTGTTTTCCGAACGTACAAAGATTGTCAGCGTGGCCCATGTCTCCAATGTGCTGGGTACGGTGAATCCTGTCAGGGAAATGATACGCTATGCCCACGGGCAGGGCGTTCCCGTACTTGTAGACGGTGCCCAGTCCATTCCGCACATGCCGGTGGATGTACAGGATTTGGACGCCGACTTCTACGTCTTTTCCGGTCATAAGGTATACGGCCCTACCGGTGTGGGTGTGCTCTATGGTAAGGAAGAATGGCTTGAGAAGATACCTCCCTATCAAGGTGGCGGCGAAATGATACAACACGTATCGTTTGAACAGACCACTTTCAACGAGCTTCCTTTCAAGTTTGAAGCCGGTACCCCCGATTATATCGGTACCACCGGACTTGCCAAAGCGCTGGATTATGTTTCGGCTATTGGCATGGAGAATATCGCTGCCCACGAGCATGAACTGACGGCGTATGCCATGCACCGCCTGAAAGAGATTCCTGGCATGCGGATTTTCGGTGAAGCGGAAGATAAAGGCAGTGTCATTTCTTTCCTTGTAGGCGATATTCATCATTTCGACATGGGGACGCTGCTCGACCGCCTCGGCATTGCCGTACGTACGGGACATCATTGTGCGCAGCCGTTGATGCAGCGCCTTGGCATTGAAGGTACGGTGCGCGCTTCATTCGGCTTGTATAATACGAAAGAGGAAATAGACGTGTTGGTGGCAGGCATAGAGCGTGTCAGCAAGATGTTTTGAAGAACTTAAAAATAGAGAATTATGTTAGTAACAACAACTTCCGTCATTGAGGGTGGCCGCATCACCCGTTATTTTGGTATCGTCAGCGGTGAGACTATTATCGGTGCCAATGTTTTTCGTGATTTCTTTGCCAGCATCCGCGATGTAGTGGGCGGGCGCAGCGGTTCGTACGAGGAGGTGCTCCGCGAGGCAAAGGATACTGCTCTTCGCGAGATGCAGGAACAGGCGCGTATGTTGGGAGCCAATGCTGTGATAGGGGTGGATCTTGATTACGAAACGGTAGGCGGCAGCGGCAGTATGCTGATGGTGACTGCTTGCGGTACTGCCGTAACAATAGAGTAAAGAAAACACATGAGGGCATCGGAGTTTCGATGCCCTCATGTGTTTTTTCATGCCTTGGCATAAATTCGGTTAATCGTTTGCTTATTTCATTTCAAATCAATACATTTAGGCTTTCGTTCAACCTTTTAATACGATTTATGCTATGGACCAATTGCTTTTCTGGCTGGTTCCAGCCGCTTCCGTTCTGGCACTTTGCTTTGCCTGGTATTTCCACCGTCAGATGATGAAAGAGAGTGAGGGAACTCCTCAAATGGTCAAGATTGCCGCAGCAGTGCGCAAAGGCGCCATGTCCTATCTTCGCCAGCAATATAAGATTGTGGGTTGGGTGTTTCTGGGGCTGGTGATTCTGTTTTCTGTTATGGCTTATGGCTTCGGAGTGCAGAACTCTTGGGTGCCGATAGCTTTCCTCACAGGCGGTTTCTTCTCCGGCCTTTCAGGCTTTCTTGGCATGAAAACGGCCACGTATGCTTCGGCGCGTACGGCGAATGCTGCACGTAACTCATTGAATTCCGGTCTGCGTATTGCTTTCCGCAGTGGTGCGGTGATGGGGCTCGTTGTGGTCGGGCTTGGCCTGCTCGATATTTCTTTCTGGTATTTGTTGCTCAACGCGGTAATTCCGGTGGATGTGATGACACCCACCCATAAACTCTGTATTATCACTACCACAATGCTCACGTTCGGTATGGGGGCTTCCACTCAAGCGCTGTTTGCGCGTGTGGGTGGCGGTATCTATACGAAAGCTGCCGATGTAGGCGCCGATCTTGTGGGTAAGGTGGAGGCAGGTATTCCGGAAGACGATCCGCGTAATCCTGCAACCATTGCCGATAATGTGGGCGATAATGTGGGCGATGTTGCCGGTATGGGCGCCGACCTTTACGAGAGCTATTGCGGCTCTATCCTTGCCACAGCGGCCCTCGGTGCTGCTGCCTTCATCCATTCGGGAGACACGCTGATGCAGTTCAAAGCGGTTATAGCTCCGATGCTGATTGCGGCTGTGGGAATCATTCTCTCCATTATAGGTATCTTTTCGGTGCGCACCAAAGAGGATGCCAAAATGAAAGACTTATTGAATTCGCTTGCTTTCGGCACGAATTTGAGTTCGGTACTGATAGTCGTTGCCACTTTCCTTGTTCTTTGGCTGTTGAAGCTGGACAACTGGATGTGGATTTCCTGCTCGGTGGTTGTAGGCCTGATAGTAGGTATCGTTATCGGACGTTCTACGGAATATTATACTTCCCAGTCCTATCGCCCTACTCAGAAGCTGAGTGAAAGCGGTAAGACGGGGCCGGCCACTGTCATCATTTCCGGTATCGGTTTGGGCATGCTTTCCACTGCTATTCCGGTCATTGCCGTAGTTGTAGGCATTATAGCCTCTTATCTTTTTGCTGCCGGTTTTGATTTTTCCAATGTAGGCTTGGGGCTCTACGGCATCGGTATAGCTGCCGTAGGTATGCTCTCCACTTTGGGCATTACGTTGGCTACGGATGCTTATGGACCTATTGCCGACAATGCCGGTGGCAATGCCGAAATGTCCGGTCTGGGCGAGGAAGTGCGCAAGCGTACCGATGCGCTCGATTCTCTGGGTAATACAACAGCCGCTACGGGTAAGGGTTTCGCCATCGGCTCTGCCGCGTTGACGGGACTTGCCCTGCTTGCGTCCTACATAGAAGAGATTCGCATCGGACTGACGCGTTTGGGTGCTACCGACATTTCTGTGGGCGGTGAGACGGTATCGGTGCAGGATGCCACTTTCTTCGATTTCATGCACCATTATGATGTAACGCTGATGAATCCGAAAGTGCTTTCGGGAATGTTTCTTGGCAGTATGATGGCTTTCTTGTTCTGTGGCCTGACAATGAATGCCGTAGGTCGTGCCGCTGCGCATATGGTGGATGAAGTGCGCCGCCAGTTCCGTGAAATAAAAGGTATCCTTACCGGTGAGACGGAGCCTGATTATGAACGTTGTGTGGCCATTTCCACAAAAGGCGCGCAACGCGAAATGGTGGTTCCGTCATTGATAGCAATCATCGCTCCTATCCTGACCGGACTGATCTTCGGTGTGCCCGGTGTGCTGGGATTGCTTATTGGCGGACTTAGCAGCGGGTTCGTGCTTGCTATCTTTATGGCGAATGCCGGTGGTGCGTGGGATAATGCCAAGAAATACGTAGAGGAAGGAAATTTCGGCGGAAAAGGCAGTGAGGTGCATAAAGCTACCGTTGTGGGGGATACGGTAGGCGACCCGTTTAAAGATACTTCCGGTCCGAGCCTTAACATTCTTATCAAACTGATGAGCATGGTGGCTATCGTAATGGCAGGCCTTACTGTTGCTTGGAGCGTGTTCTAAACCTACAATATTCGTCTTGTAAGACGAAATTATTCATCCTATGGGACGGATTTATTCCTCCCATGGGATGATTTTTTTTATCTCATGAGACAAATATATTTGTTCTGTGGGACGGATCTGCTTCCGATAGGAAGCCTTATCCGCTCCCGGCTTATATCGAACAAAACAAGGTTACCAAGAACGGTACGCTGAAGTCGACCACAAATCCGTGGAATATGGAGACTACGACGAATTGCTGTCCGGCGGTACGGGTGATTATCGGGAGTGTGGTGTCCATTGTCGTAGCTCCCCCCGCCGAGATGGGAGCTAAATTACCGAACCAGCGCACCAGCAACGGTGCAGCCAATAAGGTGAGTATCTCGCGGCTGATATTGGCAAGCAGTGCAATGGTTCCCAGTTCGGCTCCTTTGTATTCGGTGATGAAGATGCTGGAGAGTGAATAATATCCGAAGCCCGAACCTACTGCCAGGCAATCGGTCAGCGAGCGGTGAGTCAGGATGAGGCTGACTGCTGCTGAACCTGCCAGTGTGCCCAGTATCGTCATGATGGGCAGGAAAACCAGCCGCGGATTGAGCGAACGGAAGTTCTTCAATGTTTGCGGGTCATTGCCCACACTTAATCCCACGCTGAACATCAGTGCACAAAGAGCGTAGAAGCTGATCCGGCTGTCCATGACTATGTCAATGGGTATCAGATGGGAAACTCCGCAAAGCGTACCCAGCACGAAGAAACCGATTATGATAAGACTGCCTTTCATGCCGCTTCTCCTTTCTTCTTATATAAAGCCTTCCATAATGCCCAGGCAGCAATGACACTTCCCAAAGTTCCGCCCAAGGTCAGTATGATTGCTTCAATCCCTATGGTGTGCAGCCCTTTGATGATTTGTTCGTTTCCGCCTACTTCAACTCCGAGAATGAAAAGCAGCACCCAGATCAGTACGGTAATGACATTGTGGATTCTGCACAAATTCTTTCTTCGTAAGAGATAGCCCAGCAACATTCCTGTGAGCATCAGTCCGATAATTATAAACATGTCTGTTGTCTTTTTATTTGCCGGCAAAGATAATCATATTATTTATTCTCTTTAAAACTCCCGTTTACTTATGAAAAGATTTATCTTTGTATGCTCTAATGTAGTGATATATGCTGTTACCTTATTTGAACAAAGAACTGATAGAAGCCGGTTGTGACGAAGCCGGGCGTGGCTGCCTTGCGGGAGCTGTTTATGCTGCCGCCGTTATCTTGCCCAAAGACTTCAAGAACGAATTGCTGAACGACTCCAAACAACTTACCGAAAAGCAACGGTATGCCCTGCGTGAAGTTATAGAAAAAGAGGCTTTGGCGTGGGCGGTGGGAGTTGTCTCTCCGGAGGAAATTGATAAGATAAACATCCTGAACGCCTCTTTTCTCGCCATGCATCGTGCTGTCGACCGGTTGCAGTTGCGTCCGCAGCATCTGCTCATCGACGGAAACCGCTTTAAGAAATACCGGGAACTGCCGCATACGACCGTTGTGAAAGGCGATGGCAAATATCTTTCCATTGCGGCTGCCTCCATTCTTGCCAAGACCTATCGCGATGATTATATGAACCGGCTGCATGAAGAATACCCTTATTACGACTGGAATCATAATAAGGGCTATCCCACGAAAAAACATCGGGCGGCGATTGCTGAACGGGGAACTTCCCCCTATCATCGCATGACCTTTAACCTGCTGGGCGACGGACAGTTGGAACTGTTTTAGAACCACTTAATCTTTCTGAACCATATAAAGGTCACCGCCGATAAGATTGCCGATAGCAAGATAATGAATACGAACGCATGTGGAAAACCGTCTAAATGTATATCCACATTCATCCCGTAGAAGCTGGCTATCAATGTAGGTATCATCAGCGTGATGGAGAGGCTCGTCATGCGTTTCATGATTGCGTTCACGTTATTGGATATGATGGAAGCGAAAGCATCCATTGTTCCGGTGAGGATGTCGCTGTAAATATTCACAGTGTTGTAAGCCTGTTTCAGTTCGATGACCACGTCCTCCAGCAGTTCCAGATCAAGATAGTCCGTATCCTGAAAGATGTTCTTCAGCCGTCCTATCATGACTTCGTTGCCGCGGATGGAAGTGTTGAAGTACACCAGCGTCTTTTGCAGCTTCATTAATTGAAGAAGGTCTTCATTACGGATACTCTTTTCCAGTTCTTTTTCGGCGGTGGTTACGTCGTTGTTGATTTGTTTCAGATATTTCAGGAACCATACGGCAGAGGAATATATGATTCGCAGAATCAGCGTCAGCTTATTGTTGACGGCAATGCCTTTGCGGCGGGTGTGCTGTATGAAGTCCGGTATCAGTTCGGTGTGGTGATAGCATACGGAAACGATGATATCATTGTTCGTAATGATGCCTATGGGCACTGTGATGAACGGAATTCCATGCTGGCTGCTTTGCATCGGGATACGAAGTATGGTCAGCAGCCAGTTACCTTCCGTCTCCGTACGCGGGCGTTCGTCCGTATCGGCTATGTCTTCAAGGAATGATTCGGGAACTTTCAACTCTTGGGTAAGGAACTGGAAATCGCTGTCGTCCGGACATTCCACGTTTACCCAGCAGTTGGGTTTCCACTCGTTTTTTTCTACGAAGCCGTTTTCGCTGTAGAGATACTTTCTCATTTTTTTGCCTCCTTTCTTTAGTCCGAACAGAGGCATTGCCGCCAACGTCTCCGTTCGCTTTAATTGTAAACACTATTGCACGTTCGTGGGTTTGAATCGTCCATCATTTCAGTTGATTTTATTTAAAAACAGTGCAAAAGTATGAAAATCAAAGCTGAATCCATACTTTTGCGCACTTTTTTTCGGATTTCTTGTTATTAACAGAAACAGGTTGATTGGTGCAAATGTTATTTTTACTTTTTGAAGTGACATAGTTTGACCGCTATTTTGTACCTTTGCAACCGGAAAACAGATTGCAAATCAGCAGTCTTTTTTCGCAGGAAAGAGATTGTACAATTAAAATCAATGAATATTATGAGCAAGAAAGCCCTTTTAATGATTCTTGATGGCTGGGGTATCGGCGATCAAGGTAAAGATGATGTGATTTTCAACACACCGACTCCCTACTGGGATAGTTTGCTGGCTGCTTATCCGCACTCAGAGTTGCAGGCAAGCGGTGAGAATGTCGGTTTGCCCGACGGGCAGATGGGTAACTCGGAAGTAGGCCACCTCAATATCGGTGCGGGACGTATCGTATATCAGGATCTGGTGAAGATTAACCGCGCCTGTGCCGACGGAAGTATCTTGAAGAACAAGGAAATCGTTTCTGCTTTCTCGTACGCTAAGGAACATGGAAAGAACATCCACTTCATGGGACTGACCAGTAACGGCGGTGTGCACAGCTCTTTCGACCATCTGTTCAAGCTTTGCGATATTTCAAAGGAATATGGCATCGAGAATACATTCATCCATTGCTTCATGGACGGCCGCGATACCGACCCGAAGAGCGGTAAGGGCTTCATCGAGCAACTGACGGCACATTGCCGGAAGTCTGCCGGTAAGATTGCTTCCATCGTAGGCCGTTTCTACGCTATGGATCGTGACAAACGTTGGGAACGTGTGAAAGTTGCTTATGACCTGCTGGTAAACGGTGAAGGCAAGGTGGCTTCCGACATGGTTCAGGCTATGCAGGAGTCTTACGATGAAGGTGTAACCGATGAGTTCATCAAGCCGATTGTAAACGCCGATTGCGACGGTACGATCAAGGAAGGTGATGTGGTTATTTTCTTCAACTACCGCAACGACCGCGCCAAGGAATTGACTATCGTCCTGACTCAGCAGGATATGCCGGAGCAGGGCATGCACACTATTCCTAACTTGCAATACTATTGCATGACTCCGTATGACGCTTCTTTCAAGGGAGTACATATACTTTTCGATAAGGAGAATGTGCAGAATACATTGGGCGAATACTTGGCTGCCAACGGTAAGACGCAGCTTCATATTGCTGAAACGGAGAAGTATGCTCACGTGACATTCTTCTTCAACGGTGGTCGTGAAACTCCGTACGATGCGGAAGAGCGCATCCTCGTTCCGTCTCCGAAAGTTGCCACATACGACCTGAAGCCTGAAATGAGCGCTTACGAAGTGAAAGACAAGCTGGTTGAGGCTATCAACACCAAGAAATTCGATTTCATCGTGGTGAACTATGCCAACGGTGATATGGTAGGTCACACCGGTATCTACGAAGCCATTGAGAAAGCCGTAAAAGCTATCGACGAATGTGTGAAAGATACGGTTGAAGCTGCCAAAGCCAATGATTATGAAGTAATCATCATTGCCGACCATGGTAATGCCGACCACGCCCTGAACGAGGACGGCACGCCGAATACGGCTCACTCCTTGAATCCCGTTCCGTTTGTTTATGTAACGGAAAATAAGGATGCTAAGGTGGAGAACGGTGTATTGGCGGATGTCGCTCCTTCCATCCTGCATATCTTGGGCATGAAGCAACCGGCTGAAATGACTGGTAAGGATTTGATAAAGTAAGTATTATTAGCATATTGAGGGGCGTGGGTTATTAGCTAATCCACGCCTTTTTGCTCTTTTACACATTTAAGAAAGTTATGATACAGATAGACGACGTGGTGGTAAGCCTGGACGTGCTGCGTGAGAAGTTTCTTTGCAATCTGGAGGCTTGCAAGGGAGAATGTTGCATTGAGGGAGATGCCGGCGCCCCGGTGGAATTTGAGGAGATAGAGAAGCTGGAGGAGGTGCTCCCTGTGATTTGGGATGAGCTCTCTGCTGAAGCGCGGGCTGTGATAGAGGCGCAAGGTGTGGTGTACACAGACGAAGAAGGCGATCTGGTGACGTCCATTGTTAATAATAAGGATTGTGTGTTCACTTGTTATGACGAGAAAGGTTGTTGCTATTGCGCCATTGAGAAGGCTTTTCGTGAGGGTAAGACAGACTTTTATAAACCGGTCTCCTGTCATCTTTATCCCATACGGATAGGCGATTACGGGCCTTATAAGGCTGTGAACTATCATCGTTGGGATGTCTGCAAGGCGGCTGTGCTATTGGGACGGAAAGAGGATGTTCCTGTATATAGGTTCTTGAAGGAGCCGCTGATACGTAAATTCGGCGAAGAATGGTATGCTGAGCTGGAATTGGCGGCGGGGGAGATGAAAAAACAAGGAATGTTATAAGAGAAAAGCTCCGGTCAACAGGTATTTCCTGTCCGTCCGGAGCTTCTTCGTTGTAAGATGTGAGGTTGGTTAATAAAAACGTTATTCAATGATTAATCATTAACCAAACGCTAATGATTAATCACTGTTCTTATGCATCGATATTTGCATACGTTGCATTCTTTTCGATGAAATCGCGGCGCGGGCCTACATCTTCACCCATCAACATGGAGAATGTGTAGTCGGCTTCGGCTGCATTTTCAAGGTATACTTGTTTCAGCATGCGGTTTTCCGGGTTCATGGTTGTTTCCCACAATTGTTCCGGGTTCATTTCACCCAAACCTTTGTAACGCTGGGTATGAATGGCATTTTCCGAACCGCCGCCATAGGTGTCGATAAACTTCTGACGTTGTTGGTCTGTCCAGCAGTACTCTTTCACTTTACCCTTTGTGCAGAGGTAGAGAGGGGGAGTGGCGATGTACAGATAGCCCTGTTGTATCACCTGCGGGAAGTAGCGGAAGAAGAGCGTCATGATCAGCGTGTCGATGTGCGAACCATCGACGTCGGCATCGGTCATGATGATTACCTTCTTGTAACGCAACTTGTCTATGTTTGCCTCTTTGCTGTCTTCGCCGTCCACACCGAAACGGATGCCCAGTGCCTGAATGATATTGTTTACTTCGTCGCTCTCGAAGGCTTTGTGCCACATGGCTTTCTCCACATTCAGAATCTTACCGCGGAGCGGAAGGATGGCTTGGAAGGTACGGTTACGTCCTTGTTTGGCAGAACCGCCGGCAGAGTCACCCTCGACGAGGAATAATTCACATTCTTCGGGGTCCTTGCTGGAGCAGTCGGCCAGTTTGCCCGGCATGCCGCCGCCCGACATCGGAGACTTGCGTTGTACGGACTCGCGTGCCTTGCGTGCAGCCACACGTGCCTGTGCCGCTAATATCACTTTGTCTACAATCATTTTGGACTCTTTGGGATGCTCCTCCAGATAGTAGGAGAGTGCTTCGCCCACAGCCTGGTCTACGGCTCCCATCACCTCGTTGTTTCCGAGTTTTGTTTTGGTCTGCCCTTCAAATTGCGGTTCGGCCACTTTGATGGAGATTACTGCGGTCAGGCCTTCGCGGAAGTCATCACCCGAAATCTCTACTTTGGCCTTTTCCAGCATCTTGTTGTCCTCGGCGTATTTCTTCAACGTACGGGTAAGCGCACGACGGAAACCTGCCAAGTGGGTACCGCCTTCGATTGTATTGATATTGTTTACGTAAGAGTGGATGTTCTCGTTGTAGGAAGTGTTGTACATGATGGCCACCTCCACCGGTGTTCCCTGTTTCTCGGTGTTGATGTAGATGACATCGTTCACCAGATGTTCGCGGGAGGAGTCAATATAGCGCACGAATTCTTTCAAGCCTTCTACGGAGTAGAAAATCTCTTGTTTGTAGTTCCCGTCTTCTTCTTTTACACGAAGGTCAGTCAGCGTGATTTTGATTCCGGCGTTCAGGTAAGCCAGCTCACGCATGCGGGTAGCCAGAATGTCGTAGTTGTAGACCGTTTCGGTGAAAATCGTATCATCCGGCCAGAACTGTTGGCGTGTACCTGTAATTTCGGTAACGCCGACTTCCTTTACAGAATATAGCGGGTGTCCGCATTCGTATTCCTGCTGATAGATTTTTCCGTTGCGGAAAACCTGTGTGGTCATGTGCGTAGACAGTGCATTTACGCAAGATACGCCGACGCCATGCAGACCGCCGGAAACTTTGTAAGAGCCCTTGTCGAATTTACCACCGGCATGTAATACGGTCATAACAACTTCGAGAGCCGATTTCTGTTCTTTTTCATGAAAATCTACCGGAATACCGCGTCCGTTATCCTGTACGGTAATGGAGTTGTCTTCGTTGATAGTAACTTCGATGTGGTCGCAATAACCGGCGAGCGCTTCATCAATAGAGTTGTCCACAACTTCGTAAACCAAGTGATGAAGTCCTTTGATACTAATGTCGCCGATATACATGGCAGGACGCTTACGTACAGCTTCCAAACCCTCCAATACCTGGATGTTACTGGCCGAGTAATTGTTTTCGCCGTTTATCTTTTCTTCTTCAGTCATAATCTAATTTCTCTTATTGTAATAACAAAGCAAAAATAGTGAAAATCCCTGATATATCATGCCAACGCTTTGATAAATTTGGGCCGTTTACAGCTTTTTAGCACCATGAAGAGATGTCTTGGGGAGGTGGTACGGGAGTGGCGCGTATGCAGAAAAGGCCGGACTAAAAAGTCCAGCCTCTCATATCTTTTAAACTTATCAGCTTAACCGAGTTTGTTGATGTAAAGCGCCAACTTAGACTTCAAGTTGTTTGCTTTGTTCTGATGGATTACGTTAGTTTTAGCTAATTTATCCAACATTTTGGTGATACCAGGATACATAGCTGTTGCTTCAGCTTTGTCTGTGGTAGCGCGAAGCTTGCGAACAGCATTTCTCATGGTCTTGCCATAGTATCTGTTGTGAAGTCTTCTTGTCTCTTCTTGTCTGATTCTCTTCAGTGATGATTTATGATTTGCCATCTCGACTAATCTTTATTTAATTCGTTTATTTTTTTAATTGTAGCCCGTGGGGGAATCGAACCCCCCTTTCAAGAATGAAAATCTTGCGTCCTAACCGATAGACGAACGGGCCATCCTGTGTGAGCATTTCTGCTCTTGCATCCGACTTTCCTTTCGTTTGCGGTTGCAAAGGTAGAAACTATTTTTGAATTAGCAAACATTTCAGATGAAAAAATTGCATGATTTCTTCCGGAATATCTCCTTTTTGGGATTTTAATTATTGATAATCAGTAATGTAGGTGCGTTTCATTTTTTCATCTTTTATGGTCGTTTCTTGATTACTCTTCTTTAATTTCCGTAGTTTCGTTCTTTTTTTGTAGCTTTGTTAGCCGGATTGAAACTTGATAAAGGACGGAAATGTTACAGAAAACACAGGGAATTGTATTGCATTCATTGAAGTATAAGGATACTTCCATTATCGTAGACATCTATACCGAGGTGTCCGGACGGGCCTCTTTTTTGGTGCCGGTGTCCCGTTCGCGCAAGGCTGCGGTGAAATCGGTGCTGTTCCAGCCTTTGTCTTTGGTGGAGCTTGAAGCTGATTTCCGACCGAATACCACTATATATAAGGTGAAAGAGGCAAAGTCGTTTTATCCTTTTACCTCGATTCCCTATGATCCTTATAAGTCTGCCATTGCTTTGTTCTTGTCGGAGTTTTTGTATCGTGCTTTGCGTGAGGAGGCCGAAAACCGTCCTTTGTTTGCATATTTGCAACATTCCATTGTCTGGCTGGACGAGTGTGGCAGCGGTTTTGCCAATTTTCATCTGGTCTTTTTGATGCGCCTGTCGCGCTTTCTCGGATTGTATCCGAACTTGGAAGATTATCACAGCGGTGACTGTTTCGATTTGCAGAATGCTTGTTTCACTCCGTTGCGGCCACAGCTACATTCTGATTTTATAGGATCGGAAGAGGCGTCGCGATTGACGATGCTGATGCGTATGAACTATGAAACAATGCATCTCTTTGATATGAATCGTACGGAACGTGCGCGTTGCCTGACGATTATGAATGAGTATTATCGTCTGCACTTGCCCGATTTTCCGGTATTGAAGTCTTTGGAAGTTTTGAAAGAACTGTTCGATTGAGTTTGGCTCTGCGGCAATTTCCCGTTGCCACGCAGGGCGTGTGACAGATAGAACACATAACTTTTATCTGTCACACGTATCTGTCACAAGATATGTTGTTGGCAATCAGTTCCATGCCTCATCATTTGTGACGGCATGACGGATAAATCAGAAAATAAACTTTCTTTCGTAGTGGGAATTTGCAGGTTGATGATTGGCAGTGGATGATGCAGCAATAAGAAGCCGTACTTCAAGCATCTCCTTTTTGGGATGGAGAAGAGCTTGAAGTACGGCTTTATACCTATGCGTATCTGCGGAACCGGGCAGGGGGTTATCCCAGCAGTTCTTTCACTTTAGCTGAAATGGCACGTCCTTCGGCAAGTCCGGCAAGTTTCTTGCTGGCTACACCCATTACCTTACCCATATCCTTGCCGCTGGTGGCTCCTACTTCGGCAATGATTGCTTTCAGGGCGGCTTCCAGTTCTTCGGGAGTCATCTGTTTGGGCAGGTAGGCTTCCATGACTTTCACTTGTGCCAACTCTGCATCGGCAAGGTCCTGACGTCCTTGTTGCATATAAATCTCGGCGGCATCCTTACCTTGCTTTGTCAGCTTCTGAATAATTTTCAGAGCATCGGCATCGGTCAGAGTATCATTGGCTCCCGGAGCTGTTTTGGCTTCAAGGAATACTTTCTTCACATTTCTCAAAGTGTCCAGGGCTACTTTGTCTTTAGCCTTCATTGCGTTTTTAATGTCTTCGCTGACTTTTTCAAATAAATCCATCTTATTATTTCTATTTATAATTTACTATTTCCGGGTGGGGGGCTGAACTGCCGGCGGTTTAGAAGGTGATTATACCGTTACCGCTGTTTTCAGCTTCCCGCGCTTCCTCGGTGGCGAGTATTCCGGCTTCTTCCGCCTTGAGCTTGATTGCTGCCAGGGTGCTCTTGTCGCGCTGGTAGGTAGGAGAGTTTTCTACCATACTGATGAGGTCTGCATTGTCGAGATCTTCGGGGTTGAAGATGTAGATATGCCGGCGGCGCAGGCGTTGATACTTGGTGTTGGCATCCTTGCCGTAGTAGGTCTCGCGGCGCGAACGTCTTTGCTCTTCCTCTTCTTCCAGCTCGGCGAGGCGCTTCTGCTCTTCTGCGGTACGCTGGGTGATGCGCTCGTCCATCTCCTTCATGTGGATATCCTGGATGCCGAAACCGGTGGCAAGTAGGGTGATCTTGACGCTTTGCTCCAGCTTGTCGTCGATAGCCATACCGAATTTGGTCTCGAAGTCGCGGCTGAAACGGTTCATAAACTCTTTCACCTCGTCCATTTCGCTCATCATCAGTTTGTGTTGTGAGCTGTATGAAATGTTGAGCAATACTTTCTTGGAGTTGAAGATGTCGTTGTTATTCAGCAACGGAGAATGTTGGGCGTTCTGGATGGCCATGCTTACGCGGTTGTCTCCTTCGCCATAGCCTGTACTCATGATGGCCACGCCGCCGTCTTTCAATACGGTTTTTACATCGTTGAAGTCGAGGTTGACCTTTCCATGCAGGGTGATGATTTCGGCAATGCTCTTGGCGGCTACCGAAAGGGTGTCGTCTGCTTTGTCGAAAGCGTCGTCTACGGATAGTTCGCTATATATTTCGCTCAGTTTCTCGTTGTTGATAACCAGCAGGGCGTCTACATGCTTGCTGATTTCCTCCACACCGTCCAATGCTTGGTCTATCTTCTTGTCACCCTCCCAGCGGAACGGAATGGTGACGATGCCGATAGTCAGGATGTCCATTTCTTTGGCGGTTTGTGCAATGATAGGGGCTGCGCCTGTACCGGTGCCGCCACCCATTCCGGCAGTGATGAACACCATTTTAGTACCGTCGTTCAGCATGTTCTTGATGTCCTCGATGCTTTCTTCGGCTGCTTTGCGGGCGCGGGCGGGACGGTTGCCGGCTCCCAAACCCTCTTTGCCGAGTTGCAGCTTCACAGGAACGGGGGAGTCTTTCAACGCCTGGTTGTCTGTGTTGCACAGCACGAATGTTACATCATGTATGCCTTCCCGGTACATGTGGTTGACGGCATTACCGCCACCGCCACCTACACCGATGACTTTGATGATTTTCGGTGAATCGGTCGGAAAATCGAATTGTGCTATATCATCCATGATTATAGAGTTTTTTAATTATTTCATATCATCGTCTGAGAAAATCTCGTTGGAGAGTTTGTTGAAAGTCTTTTCAAACCAACTGGGACCTTCTTTCTTCTTCCGCTTTCTCTCCTCCTTTTCTTGGCGTTCTTTCTCCCTACGCTCCTTTTCTTCTTTCTCGCGTTGTGCTTTGGCAGCGCGGGCCGCTGCTTCCTGTTCTTTCAGGATTTCGTCATTACCGAACATGTCAACGGGTTTGGGCGTAGGATTACCGGCTGATTTCGTTTCCTGCAGGCAGCAGTTTTCATTGCCTGCGGCAAGAAGTGCCAGCAGTGTGTTCTGCATGCCGTCTTTGCTTAGCACGTCGCTGAAACCATGAATCGTGTTATGAACAAAGCGCATGGTTTTTATCTTCTCCATTTTGCTTTGTTTGCGGAAAGCATCTTCGATGTTCTTCAGGTTTGCCCCGCCACCGGTAAACACTACTCCGGAGAAGAGTTTGTCCTCGTAGCCGGAGAGTTGCAGCTGGTTCCATACGTTGGCAAGGATTTCCTCGGTGCGGGCTTCGACGATATTGTTCAGCGTGGCCAGTTCAATGGCGCGTCCGTCGTCCAGCGTACATACGGCGGGCGTCTCGGTGTCTTCCTCTTCTTCGTAGAGGGCGTTGCCGTATTGCAGCTTCAGCTTCTCGGCGTCTTGTTCCTCCATTTGCAGTGACGTGATGTCGTGGGTGATGGTGTTTCCGCCCAGTGGCAGTACGCTCAGGTAGCGGAGGATATTGTTCTTATAGACTGAAATGGTGGTGGTGTCCGCACCGAAGTCCACCAGTGCGCAGCCCGAACGCATCTCGTTTTCCGTCAGTACGGCGTTCGCCAGAGCTATCGGGGCTATGAGCAGGTCGGCTATCTCTACCTTGGCTTGCTCGAAGCTGTGTTCAAGGTTCTTCTTGAGTGAGGCGCGGGCCACGATATTGAGGAACTGTCCTGTGATGTGCTGCCCTGCCACTCCTACCGGGTCAGCTTGGAGGTTGTTGTCTATTTTATATTCTTGAGGGGCCACATCCAGTACGCTCATGTCTGCCAACGGCACTTCGAGGTTCTCATCGCAGATAGAGTCTACCAGTTCTTGTGAGATGATATCCTCCTCTTCCAGTGTGCGACTCACTGCATTTTTCACTGTGCGCAATGACTGTCCGCCGATGCCTACATATACTTTGGCAATGGAGTTGTTCAGCTGGCCTTCCAGCTTATTGATGATAGAAGTCAATGCCTGTGCTGTCTTATCGATGTTGTAGATGACGCCCTTATGGATGAATGAGGATGCATCTTCACGTGCATAAGCCAACACCTGAATACTTCCGTCGCTGTTCTTCTTTCCCGCGATACCGGAAATCTTGGAAGAACTCAACTCAATAGCGGCGATGAAATCTGTTGTTGCCATATCTGTTTATTTATAGTTTTACTATTTACTAATTTTACTGTTTGCTATTGCCTTTTCGTGCAGATTATCTGGTTACCGAATTCAACGCTGATACGGGAATATTTGTTCCAGCCTACCTTGTTTAATCCTTTTTCGTAGAATGTCTTTACCCGTTTCAGCTTCCGTTCGAAGTCGTCCAGCTTGCCGAGGTAGATGATGTGATCGCCTACACGCGGCACTAACTCTATGTTTCTGCCCGGCAATACATGAATCTGTTCGATTTGTGCGTTCCAAAACGAATTCTTTTGCAAAAATACACCAAACTTATATAAATCCCTCATGGCAAACGACTTTTCTACGTTTCCGGTCACAATAGCCCGGTGTGCAACGCACTTTGCATCGGGCGGCATCACTGTTCCTTTGTTGTCCAGATAGTAGTTTTCGCCATTGGCGCTCATTATCCGCAGGATAGGAATGCGTTGGGTCACTTCGATGCATAGTTTGCCGCTTGGCGTCTTGTAACACTCCACTTCATCGATGAGAGGATGTTTGGAAAGTGCCTGTTCTAAGGGCTTGGCGTGGATGCGGTCTATGTTTTTACCTATGGGGCTGATGCCTTTCTTTTCCAGCATAGCGGTTACTTCTTTCTTCGTGATGAAACCGGCGTATACTGTGTCTTTGATAAGCAGCTCCACATCGTGGCATACTTGTCCGGCCGGCTTTCGGTTGAAAGCGGTAATGGCTACTACCAGATAGGTAAGGACAAGCAACAGGACGATAGAAAGTAAAATCCGTTTAATCATAGACTTGTTTACTATTTGCTTTGTTGTTCAAGCAATTGGGTTATGGAAGGCACATAGTTATCCAAATCACCGGCTCCCAGCACAATCAATACTTCGACCGACTTCTTTGAAAGCAGGTTCAGGATATCTTCCTTTGGGCAGATACACTTCTCGATGCCCGGACGCAGGTTGTCATATATAAGCCGGCTGCTGACACCGGGAATCGGTTGCTCGCGGGCAGGATAGATTTCCGTCAGAATAACCTCATCCAGCAGTGAGAGGCTGTCTGCAAAGTCTTTGTAGAAGTCTCTGGTGCGGGTATAGAGGTGGGGCTGGAAGATAGCGGTTATCTTCTTATCTTTGTAAAGTTCGCGGACGGACTTCACGCTTTGTGCGATTTCGGCCGGATGATGCGCGTAGTCGCTGAGGAATACGAGCCGGCTGGTTTTTATCTTGAAGTCGAAACGGCGGTCCACTCCGCGGAAACTTGCCATTCCTTGTTTGATTTCCTCGTCGGTCACTCCGTTCAGATGTGCGAGCGCCATGGCAGCTACGCCGTTCTCTATGTTGATGCCGATAGGTACGCCGAGCCGGATGTCATTGATGCGTGTATCCGGAGCCACGAAGTCGATGAAGATTTCGCCGTTTCCGATGCGGATATTCTCTGCATGGAAATCGCCTTCATCGCGGGAGTAGGTGTATACCCTTACACCCGGCTGCACGTCGGGCTGCAAGGCAAGGCCTTTACGGATAATCAATGCGCCTCCCGGCTGGATGAGGGTAGTGTAGTGGCGGAAACTTTCCAGATAGGCTTCGCGTGTACCATATATGTCCAGGTGGTCGGGATCGGTGGCTGTGATGACACTCATATAGGGAGAAAGCCAGTGGAATGAACGGTCGAACTCATCGGCCTCAATCACCGTATACGGGCTGGTCTGGGACAAGAGCAGGTTTGTTCCGTAATTTTTGGAGATACCGCCGAGAAAAGCCGTACAACCTATATGCGACTGGTGGAATAGGTGTGCTGCCATTGTACTCGTGGTGGTTTTGCCATGAGTGCCGGCAACGCAAAGTCCCTTGCTGCTGCGGGTAATCGTGCCTAATACTTGGGAGCGTTTCTGTATCTCAAAACCCTTCTCGTGGAAGTAGGCCAGTTCGGCATGTTCCTGAGGTATGGCGGGGGTATATACTACTAATGTCGTTTCCTTCTCCTTGCAATTCGTCGGAATGAGGTTGATGTTTTCCTCGTAATGTATTTGTGCACCTTCTGCAATCAGATGCCCGGTCAGCTCGCTTGGCGTACGGTCATATCCTGCCACAAACTTGCCTTTGGAGAGGAAATAACGTATCAGTGCGCTCATGCCGATGCCGCCGGCGCCGACGAAATAAACGGATTTTATGGTTTCTATATTCATGTACTTGTTATTTAATAAGTTTCAATACCTCTTTGGCAATGACCGTTGCCGAATCGGGTAATGCCAGTTTGGCTATGTTGTTGCTCAAGGCTTTCAGCTTCTCGTTGTCTTTCACTGTTTCCAGCGCTACGGACAGCAGCTTCTCTTTGGCTTCCGCATCTTTTACGTAGATAGCGGCATCCTTGTCGACAAGGGCCAGTGCGTTTTTGGTTTGGTGGTCTTCTGCCACATTGGGCGACGGTACCAGAATCACCGGCTTGTGCAGCAGGCAGAATTCCGAAATGGAACCGGCGCCGGCGCGGGAGATTACCAAGTCGGCGGCAGCGTAGGCATTCGCCATGTCCTTGATGAAATCTGTCACATAAAGGTTGGGAAGGGCGCTGATGTGTGGGTGGTGCACCGCCTCACCGGTTGCTGTGGTGATTGCGTCCCTTACCTGTGCGATATATATTTTACCGGTTTGCCAGATGAACTGTATGTCGGGGTTCTTCCGGATGATGTCCAAACCTGCGGTTAAAGTTTGGTTGATGGTTCGTGCTCCAAGACTGCCGCCCAGTATGAGGATTGTTTTTTTGGCGGGGTCTAAGTCGAAATAGCGTACGGCTTCTTCGCGGGAAATGGAATGGCCGAGCAGGTTCTGGCGGACAGGATTGCCGGTCATAATGATTTTCTCTGCGGGGAAGAACTTCTCCATGCCTTCGTAGGCGACGCATATCTTGCAGGCTTTCTTGGCAAGCAGCTTGTTGGTGACGCCGGCATAGGAGTTCTGCTCCTGTATCAAGGTGGGCACTCCCATCATTCCTGCCGTTTTCAGGGTAGGACCGCTGGCATAGCCGCCTACACCTACTGCCACCTGCGGGCGGAACTGTTTGATAATGCTGCGTGCTTTCCATTGGCTGCGTGCCAGCTTCACCAATACGGCAAAGTTCTTCCACAGGTGTTTGCGGTCGAAACCCGCTACGGGCAGACCGATAATCTTATAACCGGCATCAGGCACACGTTGCATTTCCATGCGCCCCTCCGCCCCTACGAACAGAATTTCCGCATCGGGACACAATTCTTTGATTGCGTTGGCAATGGATACGGCCGGGAAAATATGCCCTCCTGTACCACCGCCGCTGATGATAATGCGCGGTTTGTTGTTCTTCGTTTCCATATCTGAGTGTATATCTACTTGCTACTAATAACTAATTTTAATATTATTCAAATTCAGCATCGCTGTTCAGCATTTTGGCTGTCGGTTCTGCGGCGCTTTGTGCTTCACTGTAAGTGCTTTCGTCGCCGTTATCGGTTTCTATCTGCATGGTGGGCAAGGCGTCGTGTTCACTCTGTTCTTCCAACTTGGCTGTATATCGGCTGACGCTCAGTATCATACCGATATAGGCGCAGTTAATCAAAGTGGAAGTACCTCCCTTGCTGATAAGCGGTAACGGTTGCCCCGTAACAGGAGCCAATCCCACAGCCACCATCATATTGAAGACGGCCTGCGATACCAGCAACAGGGCTATGCCGATGATGAGGAAGGCAGGGAAAGTTCGGTCGCACTTCTTGGCAATGCGTCCCACACGTATCAGCAGGCAGATGTAAAGGAATACCACTATGACTCCTCCCACCAGTCCGAGCTCTTCAATGATAATGGCAAAGATGAAATCGGAAAATGCCTGGCTCAGGAAGTCGCGTTGTACGGAATTGCCGGGGCCTTTGCCGACAACATTACTGGTGGCAACGGCGATACGTGCATGGGCTATCTGCGCGTCTTTGTCTATATCGAACTTCGCAGCGGGAACCTCCTCGTCATTTGTGAACTTCTCGATACGGGCACGCCACGTGTCGAACCGGTGCAGGAAAGGTATGTCGCTGTTCTTCGTCATCAGGAGGAAGGTGACGGCGATGACGCCTACCGATGTCAGACCGCCGATTAATACCAATAGTTTTTTTGCGGAAACACGTCCTATGAACATCATCAGGAAAACCACTCCAAACAGCAATGCCGCTGTGGATAAGTTTTCCGGGGCGATGAGCAGGCAGATGGCTCCGGTTATTATCATGATCCTTTTAAATGCCTTTGGATGGGCTCCGTCTTCGTCTTGCCCCTTGGAAAGGATGAAGGCTGTGACAATGATAACCGCCATTTTTGCAATCTCCGAAGGTTGGAACTGTATGCCCATGAATGTCATCCAGCGCGCCGCACCATTGATGCGTTCCATCATCATGACCAGCACCAACAGTATGGCAGAAGCCGGTAGCAGAAAGACGGGAAACACCTGGAACCATTTGTAGGGAATGTTGTGCATGAGAACCACAATTACAGCACCCACCATTAGGATAATGCTGTGCTGGGTGATAGGCCCCCAGTGGTCGCCACTCTTGTAAGTGAGCGTACTGGCAGCACTGAACACTTCCGTAATGGAGATGAGACAGAGGAAGAGGAAAATTATCCAGATTACTTTGTCTCCTTTGAATATGCTTTTTAATAAATCCATTTATAATTCTCTTACGTATTTCTTGAATTGATCGCCCCGGTCTTCATAACTCTTGAAGAGGTCGAACGAAGCGCAGCAAGGACTTAACAATACGGTCTCACCCTTCTTGGCCAATTGGAAAGCTGCTTCCACTGCATCTTTCATGCCTGTTTGCACGTCGGCCACAGGAAGCCCGAAGCGGTCGAAGAACTCATGCAACTTCTCGTTGTGCAGTCCCAAATAGACTAAAGCCGAACATTTGGTACGTACCAGTTCTTCTATTTCGGTATAATCGTTTCCTTTGTCTTTGCCACCGAGAATGAGGACGGTCTTGGTGGTCATGCTTTGTAAAGCATACCAGCAGGAATTGACGTTGGTTGCCTTGGAATCGTTGATGAACTGGATGCCGCGCACTGTCGCCACCTTTTCAAGGCGGTGTTCCACCCCTTTGAAATCGGACAAGGCTTTGCGGATATCTTCTTTTTTGATACCGGCAAGGTTGGCGGAGATACCGGCAGCCAGTGAGTTATACAAGTTGTGGGTGCCATGTAGCGCAAGTTCCTCTTGTTCCATGTTGAAAGCGATAGGTTCGTTGATTTCCACTTCTCCGTCTTCCACATAGGCGATGGCGCCGTCCTCTTTTACGGCGGCGAAAGGATAGGGATGCGCTTTTAAGCCATGCTTCTCCAGTTCTCTGCGGATGATAGGGTCGTCGTTCCAGTAAATGAAAGCGTCTTCCGGTGTCTGGTTCTGCGTGATGCGGAATTTCGCATCTACATATTTCTGCATGCAGTGGTCATATCGGTCCAGATGATCGGGAGTGATATTCATGAGGACAGCGATGTTGGCGCGAAACTTATACATGTTGTCCAACTGGAAGGAACTCAGTTCTATGACATAATAATCATGCTTTTCCATGGCTACTTGCAGGGCAAGGCTGTTGCCGATGTTTCCTGCCAGTCCCACGTTCAGTCCCGCACTCTTGAAGATATGATAAATGAGCGAAGTGGTGGTAGTCTTACCGTTGGAACCGGTGATACAAATCATCTTGGCGTCTGTATAACGTCCGGCAAACTCTATTTCGGAGATGATAGGAATGCCTTTTTCTTTTAATTTTAGAATAAGCGGAGCATCATTGGGGATGCCGGGACTTTTCACCACTTCATCGGCGTTGAGTATCAGTTCTTCAGTGTGTTGCCCTTCTTCCCAGACAATGCCATGCTTGTCCAACAGTTCCTTGTATTTGTCTTTGATGGCGGACATATCGGATACGAATGTGTCGAAACCTTTTACTTTGGCGAGTACGGCAGCTCCCGCACCACTCTCGCCAGCTCCTAAAACTACAATTCTACTCATATATTATTATAATTAAGAATGGAGAATGATGAATGAAGAATTCAGCTGCGTATTGTTGCGCTGTATCGGTAATTCTTCATTTTTCATTCATAATTCTTCATTGGGTTGTTATCTTATCTTTAACGTTATAATTGTTATTGCTGCCAATACAATGGTTACAATCCAGAAACGGACGGTAATCTTTGATTCATGGAACAGCTGCGTCGGTTGTGTAAATACCACTTTGCAACCGGGCTCTATCAGGTTCATGCCGGTACGGAAGTGGTCGTGTATCGGCGTCCGTTTGAAGAGACGCTGTTTAACTCCTTTTCGTTTACCGGCTTTATAATATACCCGTTGCAGTATCACCGACAGGTTCTCTACGAGGAATATCCCGCAGAGAATAGGTATCAGCAGTTCTTTGTGGATGATGATGGCATATACGGCAATGATACCGCCGATGGTCAGGCTGCCCGTATCACCCATGAATACTTGTGCCGGATAAGCGTTGTACCAAAGGAAGCCGATCATCGCACCGATGAAGGCGCAGATGAAGATTACCAGTTCTTCCGATCCTGGGATATACATGATATTCAGATAGCCGGCATATTCGATGTGGCTGGATACGTATGCCAGTATACCCAGCGTCAGACCGATAATGGCGGAGTTGCCTGCTGCCATGCCGTCCATGCCGTCGTTCAGGTTGGCGCCGTTGGAGACGGCGGTTACCACGAAAATCGTAACGAACACGAACAGTATCCAGCCGGCTGTTTGTGCATGTTCTCCCATGAAGGAGACAAGGTCTGCATAGTCCAGGTTATTGCTTTTGAAAAAAGGAATGGTGGTCTGTGTAGCCTTGATTTCTTTGGCAGCATGTACTACTTCAATGCCTTGCCCCGGATTTTCCACTTCAATATTCTCACGAATGACAACCTGCGGGCTGAGGTATAGCGTAAGGCCTACAATCAGTCCAAGACCTACCTGACCGATGATTTTGAATTTGCCATGCAGCCCTTCTTTGTCTTTTTTGAATATCTTGATGTAGTCGTCTGCAAATCCCAATGAGCCTAACCAGACAGTGGTGATAAGCATCAGAATCATATAGATATTGTTCAGCTTGCCCAGCAACAGACAGGGAATCAGGATGGAAAAAATAATGATTACTCCGCCCATACTCGGCACTCCTACCTTGTTTACTCCGAACGGGTCGATATTGGCATCCCGTTGCGTCTCGGTGATTTGCTTGCGTTTTAATAGATTAATAAACTTATCACCCCATATGCTCGAAATGAGCAATGCCAGGATGATAGCCATTAACGCCCTGAAAGATGTGTAGCCGAACATGCCCGCACCGGGGAAGTCGTATTTGTCTAACCATTGAAATAAGTAGTATAACATGTCTTTTTCAGTTCTGAGTTATGAATTAATGAATTGCCGGCATGATGTGTGCGGAGCAAACAGCATGACATGCTTCTTTGAAATTCATGATTCATGGTTCTCAATTCATAATTTCTTTAATAATTTCTTTATCGTCGAAATGATGCTTCACTCCTTTTATCTCCTGATAGTTTTCATGTCCTTTACCGGCAATGAGGATGACATCTCCCGGTTGTGCCAGCATATAGGCGGTTTTTATTGCTTCTTTTCTATCGGTAATGCTGATTGTCTTCTGCATATCGTCCTTGTCCAGTCCGGCCAGCATATCATTGATGATGTCCTGCGGTTCTTCAAATCGCGGGTTGTCGGAAGTGATGATGACGCGGTCGCTCAGGCGGGCAGATTCCTTGGCCATGATGGGGCGCTTTCCTTTGTCGCGGTTGCCGCCGGCGCCGACTACGGTAATCACTTTCCCTTTGCCTTCCAGCACATCGTGAATGGCATTCAGCACGTTGACTAAAGCGTCCGGAGTGTGTGCATAGTCCACAATGGCAGTAATGCCTTTGGGAGAGCGGATAGAGTCGAACCTTCCGGCTACCGGGTGTAGAGTGCTGAGAGCTATGAGGACATCTTCTTCTTTCTTGCCCAACAATACGGCTGCGCCGAATACGGCGAGAAGATTGTAGGCATTGAACTTGCCGATGAAACGTACGGCCAGCTCACGATTGTTGAAGTCAAGCAGCATGCCTTCAAAATGAGATTCCAATATCTTACCCTTGAAGTCACTCAGGCTTCTTAAGGAGTAGGTATATACTCGCGAACGTGTATTTTGAGTCATGACCAAGCCGTTCTTGTCGTCAAGGTTGGTAAGGCTGAAAGCATTTTTCGGCATATCATCGAAGAATTTCTTCTTAGCCTTGAGGTAGTTCTCGACAGTCTTATGGTAATCCAAGTGGTCGCGCGTGAGGTTGGTGAAGATGCCGCCGGCAAACTTCAGCCCGCTGATGCGTTGCTGCGCGATAGAGTGGGAGCTGACTTCCATAAATGCGTATTTGCAACCGGAATCGGCCATTTCGCCCAACAGGCGGTTGAGGGTGATCGGATCAGGGGTGGTATGTTCGGTCGGTATGGCCCGGTCGTCGATGTAGTTGCATACGGTGGAAATCAGTCCGACTTTATATCCGAAATGGCGGAATGTATTATATAATAAGGTAGCAATGGTTGTTTTACCATTGGTGCCTGTCACGCCCACCAACTCCATTTTGGAGGTGGGATCGCCGTAGAAAGCGGTAGCAACCTTGCCAACTGCATTTTCGCTGTCTTTTACTTGGATATACGTAATGTTGGGGGTAGGTTCTTCCGGCATGTCCTCGCAGAGCACAGCTATGGCGCCCTTTTCGATAGCTGCCGGGATGTATGCGTGCCCGTCGGTCTGCGTGCCGCGCATCGCCATGAACAGATGTCCGGCTGCAACTAAACGGGAGTCGATATTTACTCCTGTTATGTCTTTCTCCGTACTACCGGTGACTTGTACCGGTTGTATCGTTTTTAATAGTTCGCTTAATTTCATACCTTATTATATATAATGTATATTCTATAATTAATGTAACGTCAGGCTTATCGTCTGTCCCCTGACAAGTCTGCTGCCACCCGGAATGGACTGGCTTCTTACTTTGCCGACGCCGTTGAGGCGCACCCTCAGTCCTTTTCGTTCCAGCAGGTAAACGGCATCTTTGGCTCCCATGCCTACTACGCTGGGCACTATGCCGGCGGAGCTCTTCTGGTTTTGCAGGATGACGGCAGACGGGGCAGCCTGGCTGTGTCCCCATAGTTCTTGTCCTTTTTTTGCCTCAAACTGTTTCTGTACCGGGACATCCAGAGCATCGAGCACGTATAACGCTTCGTTCATCTCTCCGGCTTTTACCGTAGGAATCACGTTCGTGGTGCTGTCTATCGCACTGCGTATGTCAAATCTCAAATTCTTGGCATATACTCTTTCGGCAATCTTGCTGAATACGCTACCCGCCATTAAGCCTCCTGATGCCGGAAGTCCGGGTTTTTGTATGGAGACAATGCAGCTGTATTTGGGCGCCTCGGCCGGGAAGTATCCGCAGAAGCTGACAAGATAGTTCACCCGCCCCGCCTTATATCCGGCGGCACCTTGGGAAATCTGTGCAGTACCCGTTTTGCCGGCTACTGCAAACTGTTTGCTTCCGGCAGGTTTTGCCAATCCTTCGGAAACCACCTTATGCAGGATTTCCCGTATTTGTGTCAGCGTGTGGTCTGAACAGATTTTGGGATTGATGACTTCCGTTGGGAACTCATGGACAACTTCGCCGTCCTTCACTGCTGCTTTCACGAACTTGGGGCGCACCATTGTGCCGTTATTGGCAATGGCGTTGTAGAAGGTCAGGATATTGAGTGGCGGCACCTGCGTTTCGTAGCCGATACTCATCCAGGGCAGGGTGGTCTTGGAGAAATAACGTTCTTTAGGGCCACGTATGTTGGGCTTGCCTTCTCCGGCTATTTGCAGGTGGAGCGGGCGGTCTATGCCGATGCGCTTCAGGCCGTCCACAAACTTCTGCGGATTGTCGCCGTAATGTTTGTCGATGAGATGCGAAACGCCGATGTTGGATGATACTTCCAGGATGCGCGTTACGTTGATCTTGCCATATCCGCCCCGGTGCCAGTTGTGGTCTTTCATTGCGCGGCCATGCATCATCATGATGCCGTTTCCTGTATCGACTTCTGTGTCGGGAGTGATCTTTCCGTCCTCCAGTGCCACCATGATAGAGGCGGTCTTGAAGGTGGAGCCCGGTTCCAGCATGTCGCTGATGGCGTTGTTGCGCATTTCGTAATACTTTCCGTCGCCCGCTTTCATCATATTGACGATTGCCTTTACCTCTCCGGTCTGCACTTCCATCAGTACGGCGACGCCTACATTGGCGTTGATTTCCTTCAGTTTGTCTATCAATGCCTTTTCACAAATGTCCTGCATGCCCACATCGATGGTGGAGATGATGTCGCAACCGTCTACGGGAGCGATGTCCACTATGTTCAGGTATTTGTTCATCACCTTTTGGCGGTGGGTAATGCCGTCGCGTCCTTTCAGCAGGGTGTCAAAGGCAAGCTCGATGCCGTTCTTTGCCCCTTGTGCCGTATCGGCGTAGAGGTCGCCCAATGTACGGGCTGCCAAAGAACCGAAAGGTTTTTTACGCTGGTTGTAAGTCTGCTCGTGGAAGCCGCCCTTGTATTTGTTCAGGTTGAACACCGGCAGCCGCTTGGCTTCTTTGTACTGGATGTAAGAGATGCGTTTGGGATAGATCAGGTAGTTGCGGCTTCCCTTTTTGCGCCCTTTCAGCAGGTGCCTCTTGAATTCGGCGGCGCTCTTATCCGGGAATATCCGGTGCAGTCCCTCGCAGATTTCACCCAGGTGGTTCATAAGCATGGTGTCTTTCTTCTGACCGCCTGCTTTGAAGTCCATGTAAATGCGGTACTCCGGTAAGGAACTTGCCATCAGTTTGCCGTCGGATGAAAGAATATTGCCCCGGTTGGGCTTGACGGTGACGTTCTCCTTCACAAAGCGGTCGGCGACATCTTGCCAGTACTGCCGTTCGGCAAACATGATGACGGTACCTTTTACGATAATAGCCACTCCTATCAGTCCCATGACAAGGACTACGAAGAAGTAACGTGTCATTATATTTTTCTTGTTTACTGCCAAGGCTTTTTTAATTTACTGTTTTAACGAATTACAATTTACTATTTTGGGGGTTATGATTTACTAAATTGTCGCTTACGATTTACTAAATCTTGTTTGCCCCTGTTCTTTGCTCTCATTTGATTAAATACGGCGGATTGGTCGAAGTCTGCAAATCGCTTTCTTTTGTTGCGATATATTCCTCGATGCGCGATTGACGGCTGCGTTCCATTAATTCGGAGCTGCGTGTCAGGGCGTCGTACTTAATATCTATCAGTTCTTTCTTGAGTTTGTCTATCTCTATCATTTGTTGCTGACAGGCATAGCGGTTGTGGATGTAGAACAGAATAAGAACCATGATGAGAACAAGCAGTCTGGTCTGGCGGCGGAAGAAGTCCGTAGCCAGAATGTCGCCGCCGATAATGTTCTTTAGCGAGGTGCGTCTTTTCACTTTTTCACCTTTCTGTCCTTCCTGTTTATAATCTGTTTCGTTCATCACCCTATTGCTTTATCACTTTTTCATTTTCATTTATTTCTCAATCTTCTCCGCAATTCTCAGTTTGGCGCTTCTTGAGCGTGGGTTACGTTCTATTTCCGTTTCGTCCGGAACGATAACCTTGTTGTTGACCAAGCGGAAAGGCGTCTGTACGTTCCCGAAGAAGTCTTTTTCGGCTTTACCTTCTATGTTCCCGGTCTTCATAATGTTTTTCACCATGCGGTCTTCCAAAGAATGGTAGGTGATTACCACCAGTCGGCCGCCGGGCTTTAATGCTTCCGTAGCGGCATATAGCATCTCTTTCAGTGCTTCCATTTCCCGGTTGACTTCAATGCGCAATGCCTGAAATACTTTTGCGAGTTCTTTCTTTTCTCTTTCCCGTCCGAAGAGGGGCTTGATGATGTCCAGAAAATCTCCGATCGTACTGATCTGCCGGGTGGCGCGCGCTTTGACTATGACGGATGCCAGCTTGCGGCTGTTCTTTAGTTCCCCGTACAAATAGAAGATATCGGCAAGGCGTTCTTCCTCGTAGGTGTTCACAATATCGGCGGCGGTGCATCCGGCGCGTTTGTTCATACGCATATCGAGCATACCGTCGAAACGGAAAGAAAATCCCCGTTCGCTGTCGTCGAAATGGTGCGACGACACGCCAAGATCGGCGAGTATGGCATCCACCTGCTCAATGCCATGATAGCGCAGGAAGTTATGCAGATAACGGAAGTTGCTGCGTACAAATGTAAAGTGCGGGTCATTCACAATGTTCTGTTCCGCATCTTCGTCCTGGTCGAACCCCAGCAGCCTTCCGCCTTCACCCAGCCGGGACAGTATCTCGCGTGAATGGCCTCCTCCGCCGAAGGTCATGTCCACATACGTTCCGTCGGGGCGTATATTCATGCCGTCAACACTCGGCATCAGCAGTACCGGAATATGATATGTCGTTTCTTCTTTCATCTTTCATCGTTAATACGTTAATCACTAATCATCCCACTCTCTCCCAAGATGTCTTGCAAGGCTTCGCTGAATTCTTCGGGGTTCATGAAAGGCTGTTCGGCCTTTTCTTTCGCCCAGATCTCAATCGTGTTGTCCACGCCGATGAAGCGTACGTCGCTTTGTATGCCTGCCATTTGCAGGTAGCGTTTGGGCAACAGGATGCGTCCGTTCCCGTCGGGAACCATGATTTCAGCATCACTCACAAACTGTCGGAAGATTTGTTGGTGTTTCGCATTCCATTTGTTCAGCCGCTGCCGAAGTTGGTTCTGCGTGGCGAACCAGACACTTTCCGGATAGAGCACCAGACAGTCTTGGAATACATCTTTACGCAACACGAGCCTTTCCTCGGAGACAGCTTGCAACTGCTTCCGGAAGCCGGCAGGGATAAATACGCGTCCCTTTGCATCGGTCTTAGCTTCGATATTGCCTAAAAAACGTATCATTTTTCACCTTATTATAATAAGTGACGGTAAAAATACACATTTCCCCACAATTCCCCACAATGTTTTAACTAAAATCTTACTTAGAAGTTTTCAACAACTTGTTGATTACTTATTTTGTTGGAAATGAACATGCTGCCAAGGCGCTTTGATCGGTGGGGAATTGGGACGGGTCAACCGTTTTCCGGGACAAAAAAATCCCATGAGGCGAATGGATTTACCTCATGGGATGAATTTATGTGGTTTTATGTAGATGCCGATTAAACAAAATCCTTCAATTCCTGTTGTAGTTTTTGGCGGGTGAAGAATATGCGGCTCTTTACTGTTCCTAACGGAAGTCCCAGTTTTTCGGCTATCTCGCGGTATTTGAAACCGGAAACGTGCATGGAGAACGGGACTTTATATTCGCGTGGCAATGAATTGACAATGCGGTGCATCTCTTTCAGGTCGTATGCGCTTTCCGTACTCTCAAAAGCGTTGTCGCGCGGAAGATTCAGATGGTAAAGATTGTCTGTCTGGTCTACAAATGTCTGGTCGCGCACCACTTTACGGTAGTTGTTGATAAAGATGTTGCGCATGATAGTATATATCCAACCTTTGAAATTAGTATCGGGCATGTATTTATCTTCATTATCCAAAGCTTTGAGCGATGTTTCTTGAAGAAGGTCGTTTGCTTCTTCTCGGTCGGAGGTGAGCTTGTATGCGAAGCGTAATAAGTCGTTTTGAACCCCAACCAGGTCTTTTTTAAATGTAATACTGTTCATAATGTGCTTTGTTAAATGATTACTTGTTCGTTTAGCTTTTCAGCTTTGCAAGTTTACGAAAGTTCAGGCTTCCCGGCGGGCGGTTTTCAAGCAATCTTTGGGGGAAAATCTATCAATTGATAGATTTTAGGTGCTATTTGATAGATTTTGGGTGTAGTTTTCTATCGAATATTTGCATTTAATTAAAAAGATGCGTTAATTTTGCGCAATCATTTCATCATAAGAAGAATGGCTGACGACTCTTTATTTTTGATTGACATTGATCGGATTCTTCGGGAAAAAGCTCCGAAGCATGTAAAGTATATCCCTAAGTTTGTCGTGTCTTACTTGAAGCGCATCGTTCATCAGGATGAATTGAATGTCTTTCTGAAAGAGTCGAAAGATAAGGTAGGGGTGGAATTCTTGCAGGCTTGTCTGGAGTTTCTGGATGCCAAGCTAATAGTGAAAGGTGAGGAGAACCTGCCCAAAGACGGCCTTTACACATTTGTTTCCAATCATCCTTTGGGCGGTCAGGACGGAGTGGCATTGGGCTATGTGCTTGGAACCTACTACGGTGGAAAGGTGAAATACATGGTCAATGACCTGCTCATGAACCTGCATGGCCTGGCTCCCCTCTGTATCCCTATTAATAAGACCGGTAAGCAGGCCAAGGATTTTCCGAAAATGGTAGAGGCCGGGTTCGCGTCGGACGATCAGCTTATCATGTTTCCCGCCGGGCTTTGTTCGCGCCGCCAGAATGGCGTCATCCGCGATTTGGATTGGAAAAAGGCGTTTATAGTGAAGAGTGTGGAGGCGCATCGTGATGTGGTGCCTATCCATTTTGAAGGACGTAATTCCAATTTCTTTTACAACTTGGCAAACCTCTGTAAAGTGTTGGGCATCAAGTTTAATATTGCTATGCTTTATCTGGCGGATGAGATGTTGAAGAACCGCCATAAAACATTTACCATTACAATAGGCAAGCCCATTCCCTGGCAAACATTCGATAAGACGAAGACACCTGCCCAATGGGCCCAGTATGTAAAAGATATCGTGTATAAATTATAAATTGAAAATTAAAATAGAAGACCGGGAGTTGATACGGAGGACATTTATTCTCAACTCTCAATTCTCAATTAAAGTAATATGGAAGATATAATTGCACCGATCAGCAAAGAATTGCTGAAAGCGGAGTTGACGGAAGACAAACGCTTGCGCATGACGAACAAGAGTAATAATCAGATATACATTATTACTGCTCAGGATTCACCCAATACGATGAAAGAAATCGGGCGTCTGCGTGAAATTGCATTTCGGGCTGCCGGTGGCGGAACGGGCATGTCGATGGATATTGATGAATACGATATCATGGACAATCCCTATAAGCAGTTGATTGTCTGGAATCCGGAAGCAGAGGAGATATTAGGCGGTTACCGTTATATTCTCGGTACGGATGTACGTTTCGACGAGCATGGTGCACCGATTCTGGCTACTGCACACATGTTTAACTTCTCCGATAAGTTTCTGAAGGAATATCTTCCCACTACCATTGAGTTGGGGCGTTCGTTCGTAACGCTCGAATATCAGTCCACCCGCCGCGACAGCAAAGGCCTGTTTGCGCTGGATAATCTGTGGGACGGCTTGGGTGCGTTAACGGTGGTTATGCCTAATGTGAAATATTTCTTCGGAAAGGTCACCATGTATCCCAGCTATATACGCAAAGGGCGTGACATGATCCTTTATTTTCTGAAGAAGCATTTTGCGGACAAAGACAGCCTGATTACTCCGATGAAACCGCTGCAATTGGAAGCTGACGAGAAGGAACTGGCAGCTTTGTTCTGTAAGGATACATTTAAGGAAGATTACAAGATCCTTAATGGTGAGGTGCGTAAATTGGGGTATAACATCCCGCCATTGGTAAATGCATATATGAGCCTTAGCCCGACCATGCGTATGTTCGGTACGGCTATTAATTACGGTTTCGGTGATGTGGAAGAAACCGGTATTTTAATCGCCGTTGATGAGATTCTGGCAGAGAAGCGCATCCGGCATATACAGTCGTTTATAGAGAACGAGCCGGATGCATGTAATCTGACTTCCGGGGCGAATAAGATATTCTTTCCGAGCAGATAACCGCATTTTATACTGCCGGCAGACTGTTTCCGTTGATTTTCCGGTAGAGGTCGAGCGCAAAGACGTCCGTCATGCCTGAGATATAGTCCAATACCGCCTGTATTCTTTCATACAGCGCGGTTGCTTTCATGTTATATTGGCCGGATACGCGGTTGATGAGCAACTGCGAATATGTTTTTTCCGGTGAGCACACTGCATCGATCATCAGCTCAAGCAGGGTGCTGATGATGCGGAAACCGGCAAGTTCTATGTCCAGTACGTCGCGTGAGCGGTAGATTTTCTTGAAAGAGACCTCGGCGCAGTGCTTGTAGGCAGCGGCAGGCCGTTCCGAAATATGCTTGATGAGGCTGCCTTCAAATTCCCCTTCTAAAATCCGGGCTTCATTATTGAGGAACGCTTGGGTGCATTCGCCGATGAGCAGTCCGATGACAGACGAGCGCAGATAGGCTATCTGTTCGTTGGTGTCGCTTACAATCTTGAAAGTGTCGAGTATGTGTGCCTTGCGTTCGTCGGGGAAGTAGGACAATAGCAGTTCCTGTGTTTCCTGCGTAGTCAGGATTTTCAGTTTATGCGCATCTTCAATGTCCATCATCTGGTAGCAGATATCATCTGCCGCCTCCACCAGATAAACGAGCGGGTGGCGGGCATACTTCAGCGGAGAGTCGTTCAGCTTCTTCATGCCCAGTTCTTCGGCTATCCGCCGGAAGCTGTTTTCTTCGGTTGTGAAGAATCCGAACTTGGACTTTTCTCCGGCCAAACTCGATGAAAAGGGATATTTTACGATGCTGGCAAGTGTGGAATAGGTCAGGACGAAGCCGCCTTTGCGACGCCCTTCAAACCGGTGGGTAAGCAGGCGGAAGGCATTTGCATTTCCTTCAAAGTGTGTCAGGTCTTCCCATTGCGCCGGGGTCAGCTGTTCTCCGTTGGGCTGTTTTTCTTTCAATGCCATGCCCTTTCCTTCCGAAAAGAAGGTGGAGATGGCGCGTTCGCCGGAGTGGCCGAAGGGTGGATTTCCCAGATCATGGGCGAGGCAGGCGGCGGAAACGATAGAGCCGATTTCCGACAGGTAGGAGCTTTGCAGGTCGGGACGGCGCTCAAGGATGGCTTTGGCTACATCGTTGCCCAACGAACGGCCCACACAGGATACCTCCAGACTATGTGTCAGCCGGTTGTGGACAAATATGCTTCCGGGCAGGGGGAACACTTGCGTTTTGTTCTGCAATCTCCGGAAAGGGGCGGAGAAGATAAGGCGGTCGTAATCCCGCTGAAATTCGGAACGGTTCTCGTGTCGTTCTTTGTGAAATTCTTCCAGGCCGAATCGCTTGGCAGATATGAGGGTATTCCAGTCCATGACGATAATTATATTAATTGGTGATGTGAGCCACTTGTCGGGTTATAGCTCATTTCTTTCCGGTAATGAGTCCGGTCCGACTCCTGATTCGCATTAATAACAGATTATTTAACTGCAAATGTATCATTATTTTGCTTCAAAATCACTATTTTCGCCCTCTATAATGAAAGAAGCCCTGTTGTAGAGTAGACTTAGCAGGTCTTTTTTGTAATAGTAATCTTAATTAATCCGTAATTAACGCCATGACTGTCCAAATTATAAATAAGTCAAAACATCCGTTGCCTGCGTATGCCACCGAGCTGTCTGCCGGAATGGATATTCGTGCCAATCTTTCCGAGCCGATGGTGCTGGAACCGTTGCAGCGCTGCTTGGTTCCTACCGGCCTGTATATTGCTTTGCCCGCAGGGTTTGAGGCGCAGATCCGTCCCCGTAGCGGGTTGGCCATCAAGAAAGGAATTTCGGTGCTCAACTCTCCGGGTACCATCGACGCCGACTATCGCGGTGAGATTTGCATTATCCTCGTGAACCTTTCTTCGGAAAGATTTGTGATTGAGGATGGAGAGCGGATAGCCCAAATGGTAATAGCCCGTCATGAGCAAGCCGTATGGCAGGAAGTGGATGTGCTGGACGAAACGGAGCGCGGTTCCGGCGGCTTTGGGCATACGGGCGTGTAGTTGGTGATGAGTTATAAGTGATTAATGATTGGTGATTAACGGAAGTTTACTTATACCATCTGATTTTACATAGATAATGAGCATATTCAAGAACAAGAAAACAGGACTATTCTTATTGGTGGCAGGCTTCTTGCTTGTTTCCTGCGGGACGTCCCGTAAGCAGGCAAAGGCATTATCGGCAAAGCCTGTGGCCGAACTCACTCCGGAGCAGCAGCGCAAGTACGATTATTTTTTTCTGGAAGCATCCCGCTTGAAGATACAAAAAGATTATGACGCGGCTTTCGACTTGCTGCAGCACTGCCTGACAATCAATCCGAATGCTTCGTCGGCTCTGTATGAGCTGGCGCAATATTATCTGTTCCTGAAACAAGCGCCTCAGGGACAGGCGGCGTTGGAGAAGGCGGTGGAAAATGATCCGGATAATTACTGGTACAGTCAAGGGTTGGCGAACCTCTACCAGCAGCAGGATGAAAAGGAGAAGGCGGTGCGGTTGCTGGAAGATATGTCTGTACGTTTCACCGACAAGCTGGATCCTCTATACGCCCTGTTGGATATTTACAATCGGCAGGAGCAATACGATAAGGTGATTGCCACGCTGAACCGGATTGAAGGGAAGATGGGCAAAAGTGAGCAGTTGAGTATGGAGAAGTTCCGTATTTACCTGCAAATGAAAGACAATAAGAATGCTTTCCATGAGATAGAGAGCTTGGTTGCGGAGTATCTGATGGACACCCGCTATCAGGTTGTGCTGGGTGATGTCTATATGCAGAACGGGAAGAAAGACGAAGCATACGGCATATACCGTAAGGTATTGGATGCAGAGCCGGATAACGCAATGGCTATGTATTCGCTTGCCTCCTATTATGAAGCCACCGGGCAGAAAGAGCTCTATCAGCGGCAGTTGGACACATTGCTGCTCAACAAGAAAGTGCCTTCGGAAACGAAGATGAATGTAATGCGGCAGTTTGTGGTGCAGAATGAGCAGGACGGCAGGGACAGTACGCGGGTCATCAGCCTTTTCGACCGTATTCTGGAACAAGAGCCGGACGATGCCGGGATACCGATGTTGTATGCCCAGTACCTCCTTTCCAAGGGGATGAACAAGGAAGCATTGCCCGTATTGCGCCGGGTGTTGGCAATCGACCCCACCAATACGGCTGCCCGTATGATGTTGTTGGGTGAGGCTGTCAAGAAAGAAAATTACGGTGATGTCATCGAGCTGTGCGAAGCCGGCGTTGAGACCAATCCTGAAATGCTGGAGTTTTATTTCTATTTGGCCATTGCCTATAATCAGGCCGAACGGACCGATGATGTGATTGCGGTCTGCCGGAAAGCGTTGTCGCACACCACAGACGAGAGCAAGAAAGAGGTTGTTTCGGACTTCTATTCCATTTTGGGCGATGCCTACCATACGAAAGATTTGAATACGGAAGCCTATGCCGCTTATGATTCGGCGTTGGTGTACAACCCTTCCAATATCGGTGCGTTGAACAACTACGCTTATTACCTGTCCGTCGAGCGTCGCAATCTGGATAAAGCGGAGGAGATGAGCTATAAGACGGTGAAAGCCGAACCCGATAACGCCACTTATCTGGACACCTACGCTTGGATTCTGTTCGAGAAAGGCAACTATGCCGAAGCCCGCCTGTATATAGACGACGCCATGAAGAATGACGGCGGCAAGAGTGACGTAATTGTGGAACACTGTGGCGACATCTATTATATGACGGGTGATGTGGACAAAGCTTTGGAATACTGGAAGCAGGCATTGGAGATAGGCAGCAAGTCCAAAACCCTGAAGCAGAAGATTCGGCAAAAGAAGTATATCGGTGATAAGTAACGACGTATATGTCGGTGACCAATAAAAAGTGATAAGACGATGAAACAAGTAAAATCCAATAGTAAGATACTGCTCTTTCTCCTTTTCTTCCTCTGTTGTCTGACGGGGTGTAAGACTTCCCGTAAGGCGGAGACGTCCAAATTGCCTGAGAGCGCCCGTTACCTGTCTTCTAAAGTACGGTTGACGATTCCTTCCAAAGACGCTGTTTTCACTGTAAACGGCACGATGAAGCTGATAAGCGGCGAGCGGATGCAGCTCTCGTTCTTGATGCCTATCATACGTACGGAAGTGGCGCGCATGGAGGTGACGCCCGAAGAGATATTGCTGGTGGACCGTATGGGCAAACGCTATGTGCGGGCTACCCGTAAGGAACTGAAGGATGTATTGCCGAAGAAGGCGGATTTTGCCCATTTGGAGAAGATCCTGTTCGATGCTTCCAAGCCCAAAGGAAAGAGGGAGCTGACAGGGAAGGAGTTGGGTATTCCTTCTTTGGAGAAAGGCAGGGTGGAGTTGTCCGGCTTTTCCTACGGTCCGTTTTCCCTGACGCCCACTGAGTTGTCTTCGAAATATACGGAAGTCGAGTTAAGTGAAATATTAGAAATGCTGATGAGCTTATGAGACGTTTGCTTTGTATTTTTATAAGTTGTTTCTGTCTGGTTTTTCCGCTTCTTGCACAGTCCAACAGGCTGATTAAAGAGCTGGAGAGCAAGCGCGGTGCTTTGCAAAAGCAGATTACCGAGTCGGAGACACTTCTGAAAACTACAAAGAAGACCGTAAGCAGCCAGTTGAATGGGCTTGCCGCCCTGACGGGGCAGATAGAAGAGCGTAAGCGCTACATCCTCACCATCAATAAGGATGTGGAGGCGATAGACCGCGAACTGTCATCGCTGGAGCGTCAGTTGGGGCAGTTGCAGCGTGATTTGAAGGACAAGAAAAGGAAATACGACTCTTCTGTCCAATACCTTTATAAGAACCGCTCCATTGAGGAGAAGCTGATGTTTATTTTCTCTGCCCAAAGTCTGGCGCAAACTTATCGCCGCTTGCGCTATGTGCGCGAGTATGCCACCTATCAGCGTTTGCAGGGTGAGGAGATACTGAAAAAGCAGGAACAGGTGAATAAGAAGAAAGCGGAGCTCAGGCAGGTACGCGCTGCAAAAGCCGATCTGCTGAAGGAGCGTGAATCTGAGAAGATGAAGCTGGAAAAGCAGGAGAAGGAGAAACGTACGCTTGTCACCAGCTTGCAGAAGAAGCAGCGCGGTTTGCAAAACGAGATTGCCAAAAAACGCCGCGAAGCCAATCAGCTCAATGCGCGCATCGACCGCCTCATTGCCGAAGAGATAGAGAAAGCCCGCAAACGTGCGGCGGAGGAAGCCCGTCGCGAAGCTGCCGCACGCAAGAAGGACGGTGCGAAGACGGACAAGTCGGCTACGGCTTCCGGTGCATCCAAAACAAAGGCTGCTCCTTTGGAGACTTATACCATGAGCAAGGCCGACCGCGAGTTGTCCGGCGATTTTGCCAATAACCGCGGTAAGTTGCCTATGCCCATCAGCGGGGCTTACATCATAACCAGCCATTACGGGCAGTATGCGGTGGAAGGGTTGCGCAACGTCAAGCTGGACAATAAAGGCATCGACATTCAAGGAAGGCCGGGAGCACAGGCCCGCGCCATTTTCAACGGTAAGGTGGCGGCCGTATTCAAGCTGAACGGGTTGTTCAATATCCTTATCCGCCATGGGGCATATATTTCCGTCTATTGCAATCTCTCTTCCGCTTTGGTGAAGCAGGGCGACACAGTCACCACCAAGCAGGCCATCGGGCAGGTATTCTCCGACGGAGCCGACGGCGGACGCACTGTACTCCACTTCCAGTTGCGCCGGGAAAAGGAGAAACTGAATCCCGAACCCTGGCTGAACAGATAAATTCTTTCTTTCCGTTTCCCTTAGCAGAACATTTTGTTTCAGTCTATCGGAGCTTTTCTGTTTTTCTGCATTTGATATTTGGTTTCGGTGGGTTTGGACAAAATGCCCGGCCGGACGGAACACCTGTTTAGATAATTACGGATGTCATATATATATATATTAAGGTAATTCGTACCTAAAGTAATCAAATGTTGTATTATGGATTTTAAAACAATGAAGTATGAGACAGAAAAGTTTGACCGACTTCATGAATGAAGTCATTAAAGATTTGTGCGAGCAGGGCCGTTTTGCTACGGCCCATGTCTACAAGTACGCTTTGTGCTCCTTTACGGAGTTTGTGGGCGGAGGTTCCATTTATTTCGGTGCGTTCAGCAAGCGTTCGTTGCGCCGCTTCCAGACCTATATGGAGGAGCGGCAGCTCAGTTACAACACCATTTCCACCTACCTCCGCTCGTTGCGTGCGGTCTACAACAGTGCGGTGGATGCCGACTTGGTGAGGGGAGAGTTCCGCCTGTTTGCCGGACTGAAAACCGGGGTGGCTTCGGAACGTAAGCTGGCGGTTACGGCGTTGCAGATGCAGAAGCTGCTCAAGCAGCCTTTGTCTGCCGGAGCGCTCAAGGCTTCCGCTGTCCGCCTGTCCGGTGCGTCCGGTTCGGATGATTTTCTGGCGCGCATGCAGAAGGCCCGCGACTGCTTCTCGCTGATGCTTTTCTTGCAGGGAATGCCCTACGTGGACCTTACACACCTCCGCAAGTGCGACCTTAACGGCAACCTGCTCACCTGCCGCCGGCGTAAGACGGGTACGGAACTTTGTATTCGTGTCACTCCCGAAGCTATGGCTCTGATAGAACGGTATGGCAACCACGACGAACATTCTCCCTACCTGCTCAACCTGCTTGGCAGCAACCCTGACGGAGAGGAGGATTTCCACCAATACCGGAGCAAACTGCGTGGGCTGAACTATTACCTTTCTTTTCTTCCCTCGCTCTGCGGATTGCATGGCTTGAAGATAAGCTCCTACACCCCGCGCCACACATGGGCCACGCTTGCCAAGTATTGCCAAGTGCCCGAAGAGATTATTTCCGAAGGACTGGGACACTCCTCTCTGGAGGTCACCCGTTCCTATCTGAAAAGTTTTGAAGGGGATGAACTCGCTAAAGCCAACAGAATAATAATTGATTATATTTGGTCCGGGAATAAGACCCTGTGGAATAAGCAGTAATGTGTCTGTTACTCCGTAAGTAACGGAAGTAAAACCGCAGCAAAGATATGAATAATTATATAAAAAACAATATACAAAACATAATCATTTAAAAATAAAAAGGTTTTAAGATGTCTTTCTCTTTCCATACAAGCTAAAACACCGACATATCGCGCCTCTTCGGCCTACGAGAACGCATACGGTTCTCATCTCCATATTTGGATCTGAAAATGGAGACACTGTTTTATATGCCTGCCCCGGCATATTATCATTTATAAATCTTTTGTTGGAGCCTGTAACGCTTTACAGATAGGTTGTTTGTTTTTTACTGTTACTTACGGAGTAACAACCTACAAACAAACAAAATGATATGCTTAAATCACCGGTTCTGACACTGCTGGTTTTCTTTTTGGGGACAATTCATGTCCGGTCCGTTCATGCACAGGAGAATTCTTTATCTCCTCCGGCCTGTTCCCAAACAGTCTATTTCCGTTTCGACAAAGCGGAGGTTGAAAGTGCGTATATGGACAACCGCCACGCCCTGTCCGCTTTGGACAGTCTTTTCTCCGACCCTGTATATGTATGGTCCATCGACTCCATTTATATCCACGCTTATTCTTCACCCGAAGGTAAGAGTGACTACAACCTTGAGCTCTCCCGCCGTCGTTCACAGGCCATGAGCAAATACCTTACGGAACGTTATCCCATGCTGAAACTCGGTTCCCGCATCTCCTGCATTTCAGGTGGTGAGAACTGGGACGGGATGAGGGAAGCGGTGGCGCGCGCTTCCGACTTCAATGAGCGGGAAGAGGTGCTGATGATTATCGACCAAGTGAGCGACCTTGCCCGGCGCGAACAACTGCTGAAACGCCTTAATGCCGGATTGGCATACCGCTATATCAAAGACAACATCCTGCCGCCGCTGCGGAATGCAGTGGTATGTGTCATACGGACACGTCGTCCGTTGCCCGACAAACGGCATCCTTCGCTTCCCCCCGTCCGTTCCTTCCCCCTGCATTCGGCCACTGTGCAGCCGCAGTTGCGGGAGGGAGCGGAGACCGTTTCCCCACCGGACGCAAAGCAAGTGCACCCCGCACGCTATGCCGCCCTCAAAACCAATCTTGTCGCTTGGGCCGCCACTACCGTAAACCTTGCCTATGAGGTGCAGGTGGGCAGGCACTTTACGCTGGACCTGCCGTTGATGTGGAGTTCGTGGGACATCACCGCGGAGCATGCCTTGCGCGTGATTGCCTTTCAGCCCGAACTCCGCTATTGGTTCTCCTCTGCGGGGAAGGGGCATTTCATCGGGGTGCATGCCCATGCCGCCCGCTACAACCTGAAGTGGAATGCAGCGCGCTATCAGGACAACGAGTGCCCCCTGTTCGGGGCGGGCGTGAGCTACGGTTATGCGTTCTCCTTCGGCCCGTCATGGGGCATGGAGCTCAACATCGGAGGAGGCTATGCCCAAACCCGCTACCGCCTGTACAGCAATGTGCCCAACGGCGCATGGCTCGATACCCGCACCCTCCGCTACTGGGGGCTTACCCGCTTGGGAGTGTCATTTATCTATAAACTGCCGCAGCCATGAAAAAACGACTGATACACATATATACTCTCACCATAAGGCTCTGCGCTCCGGCGTTCACGCTGTCCGCCTTGTCCGCGCTTGGGGCGATGCTTGTGCTTCTTGCAGGGTGCATCCACCAGTATCCCGACGACGGGCAGGCGGCGGACGTGACGCTCCGGGTGCAGTTGCTGCCCGAACGCGAACTCATCCTCCTGCCTCCCATCACTAAGGGCGGTGCCTCCGTCCTTCCCGAAGGCTGCCTGCCCCGCGTCACAGTGGAAGCCCGTCCGGCGGACGGGAGCGGTGCGGAAGTGGTGCGGACGGTAACGGCATTGAGTGCCGAAGAGTGGTCGCAACCCCTGATCACCCTTCCCGTTCCCCTGAAACTCAAGGCTGTTCCCTATCGGTTTACCGTATGGGCGGACTATACGCGGGGAGCATCGCTGCCCGATACATACTACAATACGGAGAATTTCCGTTCTGTGTCCCACACGCTTCCGTATGAGGAAGACTACCTGCGGCGCGAGGCCTTTTTCGGCAACGCCTCCGCAGACCTTGCGGGCGAGGAGTGGCGGGACGGCATACAGATAACCGTCAAACGTCCGCTGGCGCACTACCGCATCGTTGCAACCGATGTGCAGGAGTTCCTGAACAAGCAGCAGGCCAACGGCCGTCCCGGTGCGGGCGAATACGAGGTGAACATCATCTACGCGTACTTCCTCGTCACCCATTTGGATGCCGTTACGGGGCAACCGCTCAATTCCGGAGCGGGCTTCAGCTATACCCGCAGCATAAATCTCTCTGAAGATATGACCGAGTGCGAGCTTGCCGCAGACTATATACTGGCGGACGAGCAGGGTTCGGGAGTGACGGTGACGGTGGAGGTTCGGGAAAAAGGCGTCGGGAAAGCTGTACTGAGCCGCAGCTCCGGTCTGGAGATACCTTATCGGAGAGGGCACACCACCACCGTCACAGGCCGTTTCCTCACCACCGGTAGCGGAGGAGGTGGCGGTAGCAGTAGTGGCGGCATAGATATAGGTATCGACGGAGACTATGACGGAGAGATAAACATAGATGCGAGGAACTAAATATTTACTAATTATAAAATCAACTTTTATGAAAACAAGAAATCTATTAATGAGTCTGATTGCCCTCATGGCAATCTTAATTGCCTCCTGTTCCGAGCAGCAGCCGGGTACGGGGATGGAAGTGGGCGGCACGAAGACCCTCACCTTCCGGTTGACTACGGACGGGCAGGCGCAGACGCGTGCCCCAGCTCCCCCAGTGACAGGATACAAGTTGGAGTACATCCTGCAAGTGCTCGATGCGGGCGGAAGCATTCTGTCCGGATATACGCAGAGAGTAGAAACAGGTACTTTCGATGTGACGCTTCCGTTGGGCGTGGCCTATACCTGCCTGTTCTGGGCGCAGTACATCCCCGATGCAGGCGGTGACAGCGAGTTCTTCGATACCGACGACCTCAAGGCTGTGGCTTTGAAGAAAGCGCTTACTGCCGATGACCAATGTCAGGCATTCTGTGCTACGGCATCCGTTGCGGCTGCCGACGAAGCGCTGACGCACACCGTTGTCATGAAGCGTGCGGTGGCGCAGGTCAACATCAAGAGCGACACCCAGATGGCGGGCTACTCCAAACTGACGGCAGCCTACACCAATGTGCCCAACACGTTCAATGTGCTGGATAATACGGTGACTGACAACACCGGCGGCGTTAACGGGGATGCTAATTTTGATATAACCAATTTCAGTGCATCACCCGGTGCCGACGGCAAGTACATCTACCAGTCGGCCTACTTCCTTGCCTCTGCCAACGGTGCGGGCAGCATGCTGAATATCGCTCTCGACACATACATCACCGCCGCACCGGGCACTCCATTCAAGACGATAACCGTCAACAACGTACCTACCAAGAAGAATGTGCGGACAAATGTGCTTATGGACTTTGCTGCTACCAGCTCGACATATACCTATACGCTGGACTTTGCGGACTTCGATGCGACGGATATCAATCGTAAGACTGTAAGCACTTGGGACGGAACATATCCTGCCGCCAATACAGGCGCTACATTTAGCGGCGGAGACGGAAGTGAGGCCACCCCTTACATCATTGGTTCTGCAACGGACTTTGCGCAATTTGCAAAAAATACAACAAGTAAAAACTATCGAGATACTTATTTCAAGCTGGATGTTGATATTAATCTGAATGATAAGCCTTGGACGCCGACAGGGAACTTTGCCGGTGTTTTTGATGGGCAACATCATAAGATAACCGGTTTGAAAGTAAGTATTGCAGATTATCGTGTGGGATTATTCTCCCAAATCGATGCTGGGTCCGGCCCCAATGCAAGTGTATCCAATCTTCATGTTAGTGGAGATGTTGAGAATACGAAACCATCTGAATATGATTGCGCTGGAGGAATATGCGGTAATAACTCCACAGGAGTAATTGCTAACTGTTCTTTTTCGGGAAGCGTCCGCGGAGTAGGAATAGTGGGTGGAATTGCAGGTGAGTGCAATGGAAAAATTATTTCTTGTAAGAGCACAGCATCCGTTTTCGGCAAATATGCAGGTGGTATTGCCGGGAGGAATTCTTCTGGAAAATGCAGTATATATGGATGTTACAATGAGGGCGTCATAGAAACAGACGGAGGCAATGCAGGTGGAATATACGGAAAGGATGATGGTTTTGATTTTGATATAAAGGGTTGCTATAATATAGGTACGGTACAAGGTAGGCAGGGTGGAGAGGTTCTCGGAGCCATTACTTCTTCTTCTGCAAGCGGTAGCTCTGTTATGGCTTCATGCTATGTCAGGGAAAAATATGCCATTGCCCATGCTACGGAGGAAACAGTATTCGGTTCTTCTGGCTGGCCTACTTCCACAAACAACACAGTGTGGTACGCCGACCCAAGTAATGACGGTACATACACAGCAGGCTCCGACGGTGTGCCTACCGGCAATTATAAGTTCTGGAAATCCCTCGGCAGTTGGAACGGTGGTACGCCCCAATATCCTAAGCTCTGGTGGGAGGAGTAAGGATGTTTACACTCTTTGCTATCGGTGCGTGGGCTGAATGACAGAAGTTCTTCGAGCAAAAGTTCTTCGGACAGAAGAACAAAAGAACATAAAGAGCAAAAGAGCAGCAAAGCAAAAGAATAGAGTAACAAACATGTTAGAAATCCTGTCTTTATGAAATATAAGAAAACTTTGCAGGTGCTTATTATCTGTGCTGTCTGTGAATTGTATGCTTTGCTGTTCTCCGCATTGATTTACTCTTGCCGGGGTGAGGGCGGGAGAGCGGAGATGCGGACGGAGATGGAAAATGCCGTAGTGACCGGGAATAATGAATTATTTCACCACAGAGGGCACAGAGTTTCACAGAAGGTTAATCTTGATACTCGATAGTATTTGTCATTCAGAGCGTAGCGAAGAATCTACTCTCTAATGTCAATACGCAGCCTGGTATAGGGAGAGCAGATTCTTCGCTACGCTCTGAATGACAGAATGTTTTGCCTCATAAAAAGAGGAATACTCTGTGAAACTCTGTGCCCTCTGTGGTGAAAAAGCGCAAAAACGTACAGTAATGAGAAAAATCAACTACTGATTCGTATTACTAATTAAAAAATAACTTTTATGAAAACAAGACACCTATTAATGAGTCTGATTGCCCTCATGGCAATCTTAATTACCTCCTGTTCCGAGCAGCAGCCGGGTACGGGGATGGAAGTGGGCGGCACGAAGACCCTCACCTTCCGGTTGACTACGGACGGGCAGGCGCAGACGCGTGCCCCAGCTCCCCCAGTGACAGGATACAAGTTGGAGTACATCCTGCAAGTGCTCGATGCGGGCGGAAGCATTCTGTCCGGATATACGCAGAGAGTAGAAACAGGTACTTTCGATGTGACGCTTCCGTTGGGCGTGGCCTATACCTGCCTGTTCTGGGCGCAGTACATCCCCGATGCAGGCGGTGACAGCGAGTTCTTCGATACCGACGACCTCAAGGCTGTGGCTTTGAAGAAAGCGCTTACTGCCGATGACCAATGTCAGGCATTCTGTGCTACGGCATCCGTTGCGGCTGCCGACGAAGCGCTGACGCACACCGTTGTCATGAAGCGTGCGGTGGCGCAGGTCAACATCAAGAGCGACACCCAGATGGCGGGCTACTCCAAACTGACGGCAGCCTACACCAATGTGCCCAACACGTTCAATGTGCTGGATAATACGGTGACTGACAACACCGGCGGCGTTAACGGGGATGCTAATTTTGATATAACCAATTTCAGTGCATCACCCGGTGCCGACGGCAAGTACATCTACCAGTCGGCCTACTTCCTTGCCTCTGCCAACGGTGCGGGCAGCATGCTGAATATCGCTCTCGACACATACATCACCGCCGCACCGGGCACTCCATTCAAGACGATAACCGTCAACAACGTACCTACCAAGAAGAATGTGCGGACAAATGTGCTTATGGACTTTGCTGCTACCAGCTCGACATATACCTATACGCTGGACTTTGCGGACTTCGATGCGCCGGATATCAATCACAGACCGCCGAGCACTTGGAACGGAACATCACCGGCTTCTAATCCAACCGCTACATTTAGCGGTGGAGACGGAAGTCAGGCCAACCCTTACATCATTGGTTCTGCAACAGACCTTGCACAACTTACGGTGAATATGGCTAACTCTGTCAACTATAATGCTAACTATTTCAAGCTGGATGTTGATATTGATCTGAATAACCACCCATGGACGCCGATAGCACTTAACGGTATGGCGATTGGGGCTTTTGACGGTCAGCATCATAAGATAACCGGATTGAATGTAGACATTGCAACCGGCAGTGTCGGCGTGGGATTGTTTGGTAAAGTGCGCTCCGGAGTAAGCAATCTTCATGTCTCCGGCACTGTTAAGACTACAGGCTCCGGCAGTTATGCAGGAGGAATATGTGGTAATCTCACTGGTGATGGTAGTTCAGCAGCTGTTTTGGCTAACTGTTCCTTTACCGGAAGTGTCGAAGGAGTTAGTAGTGCAGGAGGAATTGTGGGGAAAATGCAGTCAGTCACTACAATCACCTCCTGCAAAAATTCCGGAACGGTGAAGGCCAACGGTTTCGCAGGCGGTATTTCCGGAAGTATGGGCAGCAGCTTGTATATATTCGGATGTTATAATGAAGGGGCAATCATCGGCAATAATGCGGGTGGAATCTCTGTTCCCGGAAACGCCAAGATATCCGGATGTTATAACATTGGAACGGTATCCGGAACCGGCACCTCCGGAGCAATCACCCCCACTGCTGCTTCTGTCTTAGAGTGCTATGTCAAAGCGAAAATTGGCACTGACTCTGGCGGCGAGACAGTATTCAGTGATGGAGCTTGGCCTACCTCCACAAACGGTGCAGTGTGGTTTGCCGCCCCGGACAATGACGGTACATACACAAAAAGCGCCAGCGATGAGCCTACCGGCGATTATAAGTTCTGGAAATCCCTCGGCAGTTGGAACGGCGGTACGCCCCAATATCCCAAACTCTGGTGGGAGGAGTAAGCATGTCCGATGCCAAACATTCAATGAGTGCCGCCCCATGATGAAACGTAACTTTATTAAAGTATGCCTTCGGCAAGGCGAGTCACTCAACTGGGAGAACTTCAACAACCGCATCTGCGTGCTGGTGCTTCAAGGCAGTATCGTAGTATTCGGCAGACATGGCAAGATGCTGTTCCGCCTTAATGCGGGTGAGGCAAATGTTTTTGAAGGGACTCCCGAATGCACGGGTACGTCCGTCACCAATGACACAGAAGTGATTATTGTTTAATTATCCGTCACGCCATTGATGGTCGGCATATAGGGCGATGCAATGTTGCAGAGTAGTGAAGCCGATTGTTAAGCGACATACCGGGAGTTTCAACCGTTGAAACTCCCGGTTTACCTCAATGAAACTCCCGGTATCCCTTAGGGAAACTGATAGTTTATCCTGTTGAAACTGGAAATGCCCTGCGGGAAAAAGGGAACGAAAACGGGTGAAGCTTAAATCTCGGCCCCGTCCAGCAATTCAAGATACAGCGTAATGGCTTCTTCTATCTCTTTTACAAAGATAAATTCGTCCGCAGTATGTGAACGACTGCTTTTGCCCGGTCCCATTTTCATGGACGGGAACGGCATCAGTGCCTGGTCGGACAGTGTGGGAGAGCCGAAGGGCACCCGTCCCAAAGCAACGGCCTTCCGCACCAGCGGGTGGTCCGGCGAAACGTGTGAAGAGCCCAGGCGGAACGAGCGGGCTTTGGCTTCGCAGGAGATATGTTTCCGTATCTCGTCGAAAAGCTCCTGATTGGTATAACATTCGTTGCTGCGGATGTCTACGACAAACGTGCAGCGGTCGGGGATGACATTGTGCTGCGTTCCGGCATTTGCCATGGTGACACTCATCTTTACCGGGCCCAAGAAGGGAGATTCTTTCGGGAAGCGGTAGTCGCGAAACCACGCAATGTCGTCCAATACCTTATATATGGCATTGTCTCCTTCATTACGGGCGGCGTGCCCCGAACGTCCGTAGGCAGTGACATCCAGCACCATTAAGCCTTTCTCGGCAATGGCGGGCTGCATCTCGGTGGGCTCACCCACAATGGCGAATTGTATGGGAGGCAGCTGCGGCAATACGGACTCTATCCCGCCCTTGCCCGATACTTCTTCCTCGCAGGAAGCAAGGAAAATCAGGTTGTACGCCTGTGTGGTGCGGCAAAGTTGCAGGAACACCTGCAGCAGGCCGACCACGCTTGCGCCGGCGTCGTTACTTCCCAGACCGTAGATCTTGCCGTTCTCCTCCACTGCGTTGAACGGGGCTTTCCGCCATCCGTTTACGGGCTTCACAGTGTCGATGTGCGAGTTCAGCAGCAGTGTAGGCTTCTGCAGGTCGAACATCGGGCTCAGGCACCATATATTGTTGCCCTTTCTTCCGGTGGCCATTCCCTGCATCTCGATGTAGTTCTGTAGGAAGTCGGCGGCCTGCTCTTCTTCGCGGCTCAAGGAAGGAATGGCTATCAATGATTTAAGCAATCCGGTTGCTTCGGAAACTAAAGTCTGTACGTCGGTTGTCATTGTCGGGATCGGTTATATAATTCATTATTACTCCGCAAACTTACGGATAAATCCTGAAAAAGGAAGATAGTTTCAAATAAAACTAATACCTTTGTACCCATATTTACCAATTTATTAAAGATATGACTTATCATCATTTGTCTGTCATGGTACATCGTCAGGCAGAGAAGTATGGAGACAAAGTAGCCCTTAAATACAGGGACTATGAAACATCACAATGGATACCCATCACTTGGAATAAATTCTCTCAAACAGTACGGCAGGCTGCCAACGCTCTGGTGGCGTTGGGTGTGGAGGAACAACGAAATATCGGTATCTTTTCACAAAATAAACCGGAATGTCTGTTCACCGATTTTGCAGCTTTCGCCAATCGTCTGGTCACTATACCGCTGTATGCCACCAGCTCTTCGGCACAGGCGCAATACATCATTAACGACGCACAGATACGCTTCCTCTTCGTAGGCGAGCAGTTCCAGTATGACGCCGCCTTCAGTGCGTTCGGCTTCTGCCACTCCTTGCAGAAACTGATTATTTTCGACCGCAACGTAGTGCTCGACCCCCGCGACAAGACATCCATCTATTATGATGAGTTCCTCGCATTGGGCAAAGACCTGCCCCATAACAATGTTGTGGAAGAACGTACCGCACGCGCTTCGGACGAGGACCTTGCCAATATCCTTTATACCTCCGGCACCACCGGCGAACCGAAAGGGGTGATGCTGCATCACTTCAACTACCGGGAAGCCATCCGCATCCACGACATCCGCCTGACTGCCATGACGGATAAAGACGTGTCCATGAACTTCCTCCCGCTGACGCATGTGTTTGAGAAGGCCTGGACCTATCTCTGCATCCACCGGGGAGTACAGGTGTGCATCAACCTCCGTCCGGCAGATATCCAGACCACTATCAAGGAAATACGCCCCACGCTGATGTGCAGCGTTCCCCGCTTTTGGGAGAAAGTGTATGCCGGCGTGCAGGAGAAGATAGCGCAGGAGACCGGCTTGCGGAAAGCGATGATGCTGGATGCCATCAAGGTGGGCAAGATGCACAACATTGACTATCTGCGTGTGGGCAAGACACCCCCGCTGCTGCTTCACCTGAAGTATAAGTTCTATGAAAAGACTATCTACGCCCTGCTGAAAAAGACGATCGGCATTGAGAACGGAAACTTCTTTCCCACCGCCGGAGCTGCCGTACCCGATGAAATCTGCGAGTTTGTACATTCCGTAGGCATCAATATGATAGTGGGGTACGGGTTGACGGAATCTACCGCCACCGTTTCCTGTTTCCCGGACAAAGGCTATGAGATAGGTTCGGTGGGTACGCTGATGCCCGACGTTGAAGTGAAGATCGGAGAGAACAATGAGATACTGCTCCGGGGCAAAACGATCACCACCGGTTATTACAGGAAGCCCGAAGCCACTGCCGACGCCATTGATAAGGACGGCTGGTTCCACACCGGCGACGCAGGACACCTGAAAGACGGTCATCTGTATCTGACCGAGCGCATCAAGGACCTGTTCAAAACCTCCAACGGCAAGTATGTCTCTCCGCAGGCGTTGGAAACGAAGCTCGCGATAGACCGCTATATAGACCAGATTGCCGTCATTGCCGACCAGCGTAAGTTTGTGTCCGCCCTCATTGTGCCCGTCTATGGCTTTGTGAAAGACTATGCCAAGGAAAAAGGCCTTGAATATAAGGATATGGCCGACCTGCTGCAACACCCCAAAGTGCAGGCGCTGTTTCGTGCACGTATCGATACGCTGCAACAGCAGTTCGCCCACTACGAGCAGGTGAAGCGCTTCACCCTTCTGCCCGAACCTTTCAGCATGGAACGCGGCGAACTGACGAACACGCTGAAGCTGAAACGCTCTGTGGTGGCAACGAATTATAAGGAGCTGATTGATAAGATGTACGAAGAGTAACGCGTTTTTTCGGACTTTTGCACTATCTTTGCGGCTCGAAAAGATAGAATTTGAAGAAAGCATATGATTACCATTGAACAACTGAAGGATATAAAGGAACGTACCGAAGCGTTGAACCGCTATCTGGACATCGAAGGAAAGAAAATACAAGTAGAAGAGGAACAGTTGCGTACGCAAGCTCCGGGCTTCTGGGACGACCAGAAGGCTGCCGAGGCGCAGATGAAGAAAGTGAAAGGCTTGCAGCAATGGATTTCCGGCTACAACGAGGTCAGGATTCTGGCGGACGAACTGCAACTTGCGTTCGACTTCTACAAAGATGAACTGGTGACGGAAGAGGAAGTGGACGAAGCCTATGCCAAAGCGTCTGCCGCCGTAGAAGCACTTGAACTTAAGAACATGCTTCGCGAAGAGGCCGACCAGATGGACTGTGTGCTGAAAATTAATTCCGGCGCCGGCGGTACGGAGAGCCAGGACTGGGCAAGCATGCTGATGCGTATGTATCTGCGCTATGCCGAGACGTATGGCTATAAGGCCACTATCGCCAACTTGCAGGAAGGCGATGAGGCCGGAATCAAGGCTTGCACCATTGAGATTGCGGGTGATTATGCTTACGGTTACCTGAAAGGCGAGAATGGCGTGCACCGCTTGGTGCGTGTGTCTCCTTACAATGCGCAGGGTAAACGCATGACTTCTTTTGCGTCGGTTTTCGTTACTCCGCTGGTGGACGACACCATTGAAGTGAACATCAATGTAGCCAATATCTCATGGGATACGTTCCGTTCCAGCGGCGCGGGCGGACAGAACGTGAACAAGGTGGAATCGGGCGTGCGTCTGCGCTATCAGTTCAAAGACCCTTATACGGGCGAGGAAGAGGAAATCCTGATTGAGAATACCGAAACGCGCGACCAGCCCAAGAACCGCGAGAATGCAATGCGCCAGCTACGCTCCATCTTGTACGACAAGGAGCTCCAGCACCGCATGGCGGAACAGGCGAAGGTGGAAGCCGGCAAGAAGAAAATCGAATGGGGCTCGCAGATACGCAGCTACGTGTTCGACGACCGCCGCGTGAAGGACCACCGCACCAATTTCCAGACTTCGGACGTAAACGGAGTGATGGACGGCAAGATAGACGGCTTTGTCAAGGCTTACCTCATGGAGTTTGCAGGCGCGGAGAATGCTTGATCCTTTTTAAAGTTAACTTCATTGTTCGGAATAAGTTAACTCTGTTGCGGGTAAGAAGTTAATATCGTATATGCGGGAAGTTAACATCATATAATCAATGATGTTAACTTCCCGCTTTTTTCTTTTATAAATGTTTGCAAACTTCCCGAATTTCTTTTTACTTTGTTTGTCGTTGAACTTTAAACTGTAAAAACACCATGGGAAAGAGCAAAAAGAAAGTAATGCACAGTCGGAAAGAAGAAGAACAGGCCAAGAAAGTGTTGCTGATTATCGGAGTTGTAGCTCTGCTATTGGTAGTCGCCATGCTGGTAGGTTACTCCTTCTTGGGCTAATCGAAGATAGAATATGCCGCAAGAGATAGAACGGAAGTTTCTCGTAGAAGGGGAGTATAAGTCGCAAGCATACGCCCAAAGCCGTATTATTCAGGGCTATATCAGCAGTGCGCGGGGACGGACGGTAAGAGTGCGTATTCGCGACGGGCGGGGCTACCTCACCATTAAGGGAGCATCCGACAGCTCAGGCATCAGCCGCTACGAATGGGAAAAGGAGATCCCTTTGAATGAGGCCAAAGACCTGATGAGGCTGTGCGAGCCGGGCGTCATCGATAAGACCCGTTATCTGGTGCGCAGCGGGCAGCATGTGTTCGAAGTGGACGAGTTCTACGGGGAAAATGAAGGGCTGACGGTTGCCGAAGTTGAGCTTGCCTCTGAGAATGAACCTTTTGAGAAACCGGATTTTATAGGGCGGGAAGTTACGGGAGATATCCGTTATTACAATTCGCAACTGATGAAGCATCCGTTTAAGGAATGGGAGTAAACTAATCGTGCCTTGTAATTGTTCATTCGTATATGGAGAAACTGTACCAACACTTGCCGGAAGAGCTCGTCACTTTTATTCTGGTGACGGTGTTCTCTTTGCTCATAGGCCTTTCCTTGCGGCGCATCAGCCTGAAGCGTGAAGGGGAGACCACCCTCTTCGGTACTGACCGTACATTTACTTTTATCGGTATTCTGGGTTATCTCCTCTATATTCTCGATCCGGTGGACTACCGGCTTTTTATGGGCGGCGGAGCTGTCTTAGGGCTGTTGCTTGCCCTGAACTACTACGTCAAGCAGGCGCAGTTTCATGTGTTCGGGGTGACTACCATTGTCATAGCGCTCATTACGTACTGCATCGCGCCCATTGTCGCCACGCAGCCTTCATGGTTCTATGTCATGGTGATTGTAACGGTATTGCTCTTTACGGAGTTGAAGCACACCTTCACCGAACTGGCGCAGCGGATGAAGAATGATGAAATGATTACGCTTGCCAAGTTCCTTGCCATCAGCGGTATTATTCTTCCGATGTTGCCCAATGACAACCTGATACCGGGCGTTAACCTGACGCCTTATAGCATATGGCTGGCTACGGTGGTTGTTTCCGGCATTTCCTATCTCTCTTATCTGTTGAAGAGATATGTGTTCCGCGAGTCCGGCATCTTGGTCTCCGGCATTGTGGGCGGGTTGTACAGTAGTACCGCCACCATCTCCGTATTGGCACGCAAGAGCCGCAAGGCGCCTGCACAGGAAGCGCCCGAATATGTGGCTGCCATGTTGCTGGCGGTCAGCATGATGTTTCTGCGGTTCCTGATCCTGATAGGGATATTCAGCATAGGAACTTTAGCCGCCGTCTATCCCTACCTGCTGATTATGTCGGCAGTTGCCGCCGGAACAGCCTGGTTTCTACATTCCAAATGGAAGCGTCCGGCCGTATCCGGGACTACCGATGAAGAGGAGGATGGCAGCAACCCGCTGGAGTTTAAGGTGGCGCTTATTTTTGCCGTACTTTTCGTGGTCTTTACAATAGCTACCCATTATACACTGATATATGCCGGAGAGGGTGGGCTCACCTTACTTTCTTTCGTATCCGGTTTCAGTGACATCACTCCGTTCATCCTGAACCTTCTGCAAGGTACGGGCAGCGTGCCCGCTTCGCTGATAACGGCCTGCACCATGCAGGCAATAGTAAGCAATATCGCCGTAAACATGTGTTACGCGCTCTTTTTCTCCGGTAAGCAGAGTCCGTTGCGCTCGTGGATATTGGGCGGCTTCGGCTGCGTCATTGGCGCCAACGTATTTTTGCTGCTCTTCTTCTATTTTCTGTAAATCAATCTGCTTCTGCAAAGGTAAATCCTAATTTCCGTAACCCTTGTTGCACGTCCGGATGGCTCATAAACAGTTTCCAGAGCAGTCCGCTGCGATAGTTCTCGATCATGACGGCTATCGGTCCTTGGTCGATGGCAAGATAGCGCTGCGGATACCAGTTGTCCGTTTCGCTGAAAGCGTCGTAGAAACCGTAAGGGCCGAACACCTTATCGCCCATGCCGTAAAGGTGGCGCATCACTTGCAGCGAATATTCCGGCGTATATACAATGGACGACAGGGCGGCGGTGGGGGAGATGACTCCGCGGTCGTCGCCCTCGTTGGGAGCGTGGGCGGCGTATCCGTCTACGGAGTAGCTGGCGGTCAGCCCCCAACAGTCGGCGCCGAAACCTTTGTAATGTTTGGGGTTACGGATGCAATAGGCGCGGTTCACAAGTGTCAGGTTGCGCATCTCGCCGAAGTAACCGGGACAGTACTCGTCTTTCAGACCGTTAGGGTCAAGTCCGAGGAAAGAATACTGCGCCCAGAACAGCGGTCCGGCTTCTGTGCCCTGATACCGCAGGTGCAGCTCGATGCCTTCTACCTGATGCGGACTGACGATAGCGCCGTTCTGCGCCCATCCCTCGTGGTACACAGAGGCAGGTACACCATGAGTGGGCGAAGCGGCGGCGAGGATATACATGATGAGACATTCGTTGTAACCATGTACGGGGAAATTCATCTCCCAGCCATATTCGGGACTCCAATGCCAGTAGAGCACATTCTGGTCGCCCTGCCGGTAGAAGTTCCAGTCCACTTCCCGCCACAGCTTGTCGATGCGGGCGGCAAGGGCTTTTTCCTGCGGACTGCCGCCTGCATAGTATTGGTGTACGGCAAGGAGTGCCTGCATGACGAAAGCGGTTTCTACGAGGTCGCCGCCGTTGTCTTTCTGCCCGAAAGGCTTCACCCGCCCCGTATCGCCATACCACCAATGGGGGTAGGCGCCATGAAAGCGGTCGGCGGTTTCGAGGAAGGAGACAATGCGTTCCATACGCGCCAAGCCTTCCTCGCGGGTGACATAGCCCCGGTCGATGCCTGCCAGCACCGCCATGATGCCGAAGCCGCTGCCGCCGGATGTTACTACATTCCGGTCGTTTTCGGGATATATTCCATCCATGTGGATGCGTTCGCGTGCCAGCCCGCTGTTGGGCTCGGCGCCGTCCCAGAAGTAATTGAAAGTCCGGCGCTGTACGGTGTCCAGCAGGGCTTCGTCGGTCAATGTTCCGGATGTGCCGCCGGACTTCTTTGTGCCGCAGGCTCCTACGGAAAACAATAGGAGGAGAAGCGGGATATAAATGTTTACTGATTTCATTCTGTTTGAGTACAATAGTTAATTAAATCGGTTGAAACGGGTCTCTTATTTCAGGGTGATACGTGCCGTCTTGGCAGCCTGACTGCTTCCGCCGATGAAGAGGTCGAATTCTCCCGGTTCGGCCACATGGTTCAGGTCGTAGTCGTAGAAGCGCAGCAGTTCCGGGGTAATCTTGAAAGAGACCGTCTTGCTTTCGCCTGCGCGAAGGAATATTTTCTCGAAGCCTTTCAGTTCGCGTACCGGACGGGTGATGCTCCCCACAAGGTCGCGGATGTACAGTTGCACTACTTCCGAACCGTCGCGCTTTCCGGTGTTGGTGACGGTGACCACGGCGGTGATAGAACCGTTCTGTTCCATTGAAGGGGTGCTCAGGGCGATGTCGCTGTATTGGAAGGTGGTGTAGGACAAACCATATCCGAAAGGATACAGCGCGTCGTTGTCCACATCCAGATAGTTGCTGCGGAACTTCTCGAACCATTTGCCGGCTTGTAGCGGGCGTCCGGTGTTCTTATGATTATAGAACAGGGGTATCTGCCCTACATTCTTCGGGAAAGTCATTGTCAGCTTTCCACCGGGGTTGACATCGCCGAACAGGACATCGCCAATGGCATAGGCGGCTTCACTTCCGCCGAACCACACGTTCAGAATGGCGGGAACATGCGCCTGCTCCCAAGTGAGTGTCAGCGGGCGTCCGGTGAAGAGGGTGAGCACTACGGGCTTGCCTGTATTCAGCAAGGCTTCCAGCAGGGAGCGTTGCACGTCGGGAAGGTCGAGGCCGGTGCGGCTGGAGCTCTCGCCGCTCATCTCGGAAGACTCGCCGAGTGCGGCCACGATGACATCTGCACCGGCGGCCACTTTCAGCGCCTCGTCCAGTAATTCCTTGTCCGTCCGGCTGTCCCGGTTCAGGGAGCGTCCAAACATGGTGGCGCGTTCTTCGTAGGCTGCATCGCCGATGAGGTTGCTGCCTTTGGCGTATGTGATGTTCACTTTGCCGTTCATCATCTCTTTCAGCCCTTCATACAAGGAGGGATAGTCGTTGAGGCGGGCTGCCACGCTCCATGTTCCGGGCATGTTGCTGCGGGTGTTTCCCAGCGGGCCGATAACGGCCACCGTTCCTTCTTTTTTCAGTGGTAGCAGCGGTTCGGGCAATGAGCCCGGATGCCGTTTTACGTTGCCGTTCTTCAGCAGCACGAAGCTCTCGGCGGCAATACGGCGTGCGGCGGCGCGGTGCTCTTTGGTGAAGATGTCGCGGGCGGGCCGGTCCAGGTCGCAGTATTTATAGGGATTGTCAAAGAGCCCCAGTTTATACTTGGCTTCGAGGATGCGGCGGCAAGCTGCGTCGAGGGCTTTCATACTCACCTTGCCCGACATGACGGACTTCTTGAGTGTGCCGGCAAACCCTTCGCTCACCATATCCATATCTATACCTGCATTGAGGGCGCGGGCCGAAACGGTTTGAAGGTCGCCGATGCCATGTTCTATCATTTCGGATATGCCGGTGAAGTCGGTCACTACAAAGCCGTTGAAGCCCCATTGCTTGCGGAGCACATCGGTCATCAGCCATTTGTTGGCTGTGGCGGGCACGCCGTCTATCTCGTTGAAGGAGGCCATTACGCTTCCCACACCTGCCTCTACGGCGGCTTCATAGGGATACATGTATTCGTTGAACATGCGGTTACGGCTCATGTCTACCGTATTGTAGTCACGACCTGCCTCACCTGCCCCATAGAGGGCGAAATGCTTGACGCAGGCAAGGATCTCGTCGTTACGTTTCAGTTGGTCATCGAGGTTGGCTCCCTGATAACCGTAGACCATTGCTTTGGCAATTGCTCCGCCAAGGAAAGGGTCCTCGCCACTGCCCTCGCTGACACGTCCCCAGCGCGGGTCGCGGCTGATGTCCACCATCGGACTGAATGTCCATGAGATGCCGTCGGCACTGGCTTCGACAGCGGCAATGCGCGCGGATTCCTGAATGGCGGCCATATCCCATGTGCAAGAAAGTCCCAAAGGAATAGGGAAGATGGTTTCGTAGCCATGTATCACGTCCATGCCAAAGAGCAGGGGGATGCCCAGCCGGGAGTTTTCCACCGCCAACTTTTGCACGTCGCGTATCTTGGCTACTCCTTTCAGGTTGAAAAGGCCTCCGACGAGCCCGCGCTCAATCTTCTTGGCAACATCGCTGTTCTTGGCTTGTCCGGTAGTGATTTCACCGGTGACGGGAAGGTTCAGCTGGCCGATTTTCTCTTCTACGGTCATTCGCTTTATCAGCGCATCGATAAAGCGGTCCATGTCTTGAGGGGATTTCTGCGCCTGCATCGTGGCAGCGCCCAGAAAGGCGGCTGCCAGCAACAGGCTTGTTCTTCTAAAAAACTTCTTCATGATAGGTTTCTTTGTAATGGTTTCTTTTAATATGCTTTTTGAGCCGGATAATAATTTAGGTTTTAGTAATTAGGATTCTGTACCAGTACCCCGTTCGATTTGTCAATCTCTTCTTGCGGCAACGGCAACAGGGCGTTTTTATCCTGATAATTCTTTCCGGCAGCCTGAAGCACTTCCTTGGCGATGCCCCAGCGTACAAGGTCGTAGAAGCGGTCGGGTTCCAATGCCAGCTCTACGCGGCGTTCATGGCGAATGGCTTCACGCAGTGTGCTCTGGTCGGTAGACGTGACTTTGGGCAGTATGCTGCTGTCCGTACCGCGTGCATGGGCGCGGACCTGTTCCAGATAGTCGATGGCTTCGCCCGGAATGCCTTTTTCATTGGCAGCTTCGGCAGCCATAAGCAATACGTCAGGATAGCGGATAATGCGGATATTTACCCAGAACCCGTCTTTGGTGTATTTCTTACGCAGTTCGGGCGATGTATATGCCTTTTTATTGAAATAGGCGCCCATTGCGGTGGATACGGGAGACTCGCCGTAGGGCTTGTTGGTGTTTTCCGGTGTAACGGGTTCGCTGATGCTCCGGCGGAAATAGAGCAGGGAGGCGTCTTTACGGGGATCGCCGGCTTCGAATGCCTGTCCCACCAGTGTTGTGCCCATGTGCCAGCCCCAGCCAAGATCCCACTCGCCGGCGCCGCGTACGCCTTGCACCTGGCAGAACTGGCTGCCGATGACGTCACTGTTCTTCAAAGCGTCGGTCGATTCGCATTGCAGCTCGAAAACGCTTTCGCCGCAGTTCTCGCCTTCTACGGTAAAGACTTTATCCACCGGGGTGTTCAGGTTGTATATGCCCGATTTGACAACTTCGGTGGAGGCGTCGTACATGTTATCCCAGTCATTGCGCATCATGTAGGTGCGGGCGTGCAGCGAACGGGCGGCTCCCCATGTGATCCGTCCGGTATATTCGGAGGTCCATGTCAGCGGCAGGCATTTCTCGGCCTCGGTCAGGTCTTTGTCTATTTGTTCGTATATCTTGTCGGCAGTGGTCTTGGGCACATTGGCATCGGATGCTTCTTCCACTTTAAAAGTCACCAGAGGCACTTCTCCCCAAGCGCGCACAAGGTTGAAGTAACAATAGGCGCGGAAGAACAGGGCTTCTCCTTTGGTACGCACATTTTCCGGATCGTCTTTGTTTTCGCTGTTTTCCAGATCGTCCAGTATTTCGTTGCACTGGTAGATGATTTTATAGTTCTGCCCCCAGTAGGCGCTGAGCGTACCGTTGGAAGCTGTGTACTGGAAGTCGTCCCACATGGCTGCCTGGTCGGCGCCGTCGCCGGCATCGCTTCCCTTTTCGGAGTCCTCGCTGCGCACCATGTGTATCATGAAAGCGGGAATGCCGGCAGTAATGTTGTAACTGCGCATCAGGTAATATACGTTGTACATCTTTCCGCCGATGAGGGCGTTCGGAGCGTCGTCCTCGGTGAACTGTCCCAGCGGGTCGCGATCGAGGAAGTCGTTGCAGGATGTCAGGGCAAAGGTGGTGAGCGTGCCTGCTATCAGAGTTAAAATCTTATTTTTCAGTTTCATAATTATTATTTTTTAGTTCATCGCAGCGGATACCGGGTTGCGCGGCTCTGTGTGCTCTGCGGTGAATTGTTGTTAGAATGTCAGGTTGAATCCGAATGTATAAATGGCAGGCATCGGATAACTGCCGTCGTCTACGCCGAAAGCAATGGCGCTGCCGCCCAGTTCGGGGGTGTATCCGGTGTTGTGCTTCCAGGTCTTCAGGTTCTGAATGTTGACATAGAGCTTCAATGCCTGCATACCGATTCTGGATATGAGGGTCTTGTCGAAGTTATAGGCCAGTTGCACGTTGCGGATGCGGAAGAAACTGCCGTCTTCGATGTAGTATTCGGAATTCAGGTTGTTGATGGTGTGCTTCGTATTCAGCAAGGGTTGGGTGTTGCTTGTGCCCGGCCCATGCCAGCGGTCCATGCGCTGTTCCATGAAGTTGAACTGGCTCCAGTTGTAGTTGTCCCATGTGCGGAATATCTGGTTGCCGCCTTGTCCCATCATGTCGATGCCGAGTTCCCAGTTCTTATAGTTTACGCCGAGGGTGATGCCGTAGGTAACATCCGGGGTGGGGTCGCCTATCATAGTACGGTCGGCAGTGGTGATTTCGCCGTCGCCGTTCACGTCCTTGAATTTCAGGTCGCCCGGTGTGACGGTGGCCAGCGTGTTTTTAGGTGACTTGGCTATTTCTTCGTCTGTCTGGTACACGCCTTCCACTTTGTAGCCGTAGAAGTAACCGATAGGATAGCCGGCCATTGTGTAGCTTTGGCTCTTGTCGCCGGCAATGATTGAGTAACCGTCCTGCACCAAACTCAGCACTTTGTTCTTGATTGTAGTGAGATTGGCGCCCACGTTATATCCCCAGTCACCGATCTGGTCGCGCCAGTTGATGGCAAGTTCCACACCTTTGTTCTCGATGGAGCCGAGGTTGCCGATGCCCGGCACTGTGCCCGAAATGCCCGGTACCTCTGCCAATAAGTCTTTGGTGGTCTTTTTGTAATATACTCCTTCAAAGTGCAGGCGGTTGCGGAAAAAGTTGGCTTCTGCTCCTGCTTCCCAAGCCTCTACTTTCTCCCAACGAAGATTAGGATTGGGCAGGTAGGATAGCTGGTAGCCGGGATAGATGGCGGACGGCTTGCCGAAGACGGCAGAGTAAGCGTTGGTCAGCAACGGTTCGGCAGGATAGGCTTTATCCAGGTTCTGGTTGCCGAGCGTACCCCACGAACCTTTCAGCTTCAACATGTCCAGCCAAGTGATGTCTTTCATGAATTCTTCTTCGGACATCAGCCAGCCTGCACCGATGGAGTAGAAGTTCTGCCACTGGTTGCCGGTGTAGGAGAATGCGGAAGAACCGTCACGACGGAACGAGCCGTTGAACAGGTATCTGCCCTTGTAGTTGTAGAGCACGCGCCCCAGCATGGAGACAGTGCTGCGCTCCCATTGCTTGCTTTCATTGGTGGCTGTCGCCGCATCACCGATGCTGATGTACCATTTGTCGGGATTGTTGGGAATAACCAGTCCCACGCCTTGCGTGCGCTCGCCACCCAGCATTTCCAGTTTATTATAATAGGTGGTGAAACCGGCTGTGGCGGTCAGGCTGTGTTCGCCCCAGCTATTGGTGTAGGTCAGCAGGTAGTCGCTTTGCACTTTGGCTTCGGTCTCTTTGGATTGTCTCACTCCGGTCTTGCCGTTGCCGAGGGTTACGACGTTGCCTTCCACACTGCTGTCGAATACGGTAATGATAGGCGTGTAGGTACGGCTGCTGTTGGAGGCGTAGTCCATGGAGTACATCACCTTGAACTGGAAGTTCTTCAGGAAGTCCCACTGGGCGTACACGTTACCCGAAGCGCGATAGTTTTCCGCACGTGTTGTATTGGCTTTCAGTTCCACATCAACCATGGGGTTGTTCATCTGTGCCTTTTGAAAGCCGGGTAAGGTGGTGTACAAACCGTATTCTTCATTGTATACGGGGGCTACCGGGGCAGCGCGGAGGGCTGTTGCCACACTTTTGGTATCGGCAGGCAGTATGCGTGCGCCGTTGAACTGGAAACCCACTTTGAAGTTGTCCGTAACTTTGTAATCGTTACTTATGTTCAGCGTGATTTTGCTGTATTTTTCGTGCTTGATGTTGCCTTGCTCATAGGCATAACCGGCACCGAGGTAGAAACTGTGTTTGGCGGAAGCGCCTGTTATGCTGACATTGTTGTTGGTGATGAATCCGGTCTGGAAGATCTCATCCTGCCAGTTGGTGTTGCCCGTCCATGGGGTAAAGTCGAATTCTGGGCTGCCTTCATTCCTCAACTGCTCGTTGTAGAGTTCCTTGAATCCGGCCGCATCGGTCATTGCAATCTTGTTCGCTACGGTTTTGAAACCGAATGAACCGTTGATGTTGACGCGCGTCTGTCCTTCCTTGGCTTTCTTGGTAGTGATGATGATGACGCCATTGGCGCCGCGCACACCGAAAATGGCGAGGGACGACGGGTCTTTCAGGATTTCCATAGACTCGATGTCCTGAGGATTGAGGAAGTTGATGTTGTCATTGAACAGGCCGTCTACCACATATAGCGGTTTGTAGCCGTTGATGGAGTTTGTACCGCGCACGCGTATTTCGGGGTCTGCACCTGCTTTGCCGGAGTTGATTACCTGTACGCCGGCTATCTTTCCCTGCAAGGCAGCTACCGGATTGACTACGGGTTTGTTGGCAATCTCATCACCTTTGATATTGGTGATAGAGCCGGTGAGGTCGCGCTTCTTGGCGCTACCGTAACCGATGACCACTGTTTCGGCAAGCATTTGCGAGTCATCTTGCATCTGTACGTCGATGACGCTCCGGTTGCCCACCTTGATGGCCTGTTTTACCATGCCCACGTAGGAAAACTCCAATGTCGCTTCGGACGGCACTTGGATGGAATACTTTCCGTCGATGTCTGTAATGACACCGTTGGAGGTGCCCTGCTGCAGTACGGATGCTCCGATAAGCGGTTCGCCTGTCGCATCGACCACCGTACCGGTCACTGTCTTGTTTTGAGAGAAACCGGGGATTGCCGTAAGGAGCAAACATGCTATCAGAAACAGATTTTTCAGCCAAAAGGCTCTCTTCATAGGAAGTTTAGGTTTTTTCTTCATTGCATAAAAATTTAGTGGATAACTAACTTGATTGTTTTCTCTGAAACAATCGGGATGCAAAAAAGATTTCAGACCTTTATATATCTCCGGTTTTTAACACAATTCGCGGGGGAAGGAGAGGAGGAGTGCGTGCCTTTTCTGTGATATGCCTACAAGAAAAAAGAAGATGTATTTTTGATACATCTTCTTTTCTGTCATTTGTCTTTTATAAAAAAACTGTGCGGGTGATAGGACTCGAACCTACACGCCTCACGGCACCAGATCCTAAGTCTGGCGCGGCTGCCAATTACGCCACACCCGCAAGGGATTTTCCGTTAAGCGGTGCAAAGATAAGAAGTTTTCTTGGTTATACAAGCAAAAGCGTAAAGAAAGTTGCTCATTTCATTCCGGCATCCATTTCCCTTTAAGGAAAGCCCGGGCTTTCTCGATAATGGTATCTATGTGATTGGCTTCATCCGCTTTGTCCATATCAACTTTGATGTCAGGTTCTATGCCCCATTCTATCTGTTCCATATCTACACTGAAATGCGGACTGGCTGAAAAACGGACGGTCCATCCGTTAGGCAGTTCGGAGGTAAAAGGCATGCCGGAGCCGCCGCCGGTGTTGTCGCCCATGATAGTGACATTGGGCAGGCAACTCATCTGGTTCACAAAATCGTTGGTGGCACTGTATGAACGGCGATTGGTCAATACCACCACTTTCTTTTGCCAACGTATGCTGTTGCTGGGTTCCAATTCTATGGGATAGGGCTCGGAGAAGTCATTGTGACCCTTACCCGTTTTATGGCGGATGTACCCGGTCAATACTTTTTTGTTGGTGAAACGGGCAGCGATGCGTGTGGAATTGGTTACATTACCACCGCCGTTGCTGCGTACATCAATGATAAGTCCGTTGCATGCGGCAAGGTAGGAGAGTATCTCATCCAGATTCCCATCACCGATTCCCGAGGAGAAACTTTCGTAACGCATATAGCCGATGTTGTCCTCGAATATCTTGTACTTGACGCCTGCGGCAGTGCGGTAGTCGGTACTGGCTTTACCCAAATATACATCTTCTACAATATCCTCGCGAAAGTTGCGCGGGTAGTCCTGATACCATGCATCATAATAAGATACGTTGTGGGCAGAAGCGAGGTTTACATGCCCGTCCTTCAGTTCGTTCAACATATTTCCCAAGACTTCAAACAAGCCTTCGCTGCTCATAGTGTTGGTGATGAGTTTGCTGTATTTGTCATGTATGGCATTCCAGTCTATCTGTTTGTATTCCAAAAAACAATACTGCTCATCGATAATCTTCCATAGGGCTTCAAAGTTGCCTTGTGGAGTATTGGTCACCTCTTCTTCGCGGATGCAACTGCTCAGCAGAGGAAGTACGACAATCAAAAGTGCTATTTTTTTTAGAAGTCCCATCATCTTATTATTTCCTGGTTTATCATCTTACCGCCCTATCGCTTTCTTTTCTTGTTCTTCAATAAATACACCTCTTTTACGAAACCCACCATGAATACATGTGAGTAGGTGTGTGTCTTTATAGCGTTTACGTTGGACTGTTGGGCATCCCATATATAGGCAAAACGCATCTTGGCACGTCCTATCGGAAAGTCTGCCGTCAACATCTGCCGCAGTGAGGGCTGGTTGTGTAATGAGGTGAATTTCACAACTCCGCTACTGTTCCCCAATGAGAAGATTTCGTAATAGGATTGGCCGTAATGCGGTGAGAACATCACTCCCATTAATGGCAGGTTGACCTGATAGCGCAATGTCAGCGGGTAGTTCTTTATGCGTAAGTCCCAAACAGCCATGCCCGATGCATCTAAGTTGATATAGGCGCGTGCCGATGCCGGATTGTTGGTGTTGCGGAGGTTATAGACAAAACCGCCGTTCAAGTCGGCAAGACCGCCGGCGAGTAACTTGAAGTTACTCGTGATGGGAAAGTTATAGTGCAGACCATAGTTCCAGTTGGCCAATGCGGAGAATGTATTGTTGTTGTCCACTTTGTTATGGGTATACCCGAGGTCGGCTTGAAAGAAGCTCTGCAAGGACAGTTTGCCGTCCATCCATTTGGTCATGCGCATGCTCTCACGTGAGACGCGGAAATCTATTCCGGTATATTCCTGAGGAGACAGATATGTGTCGAATACGTTCGTAAAGCCTACGCCGTACATGGTGGCGCGGGTCACGAGACGGCTTTGCTCCAGCCTCTCCGCTTCCACAGGAAGCTGGGCCTGCATTGTTTTGCTGTGCAATAACAAAAGCAGGCAGATAACCGGTATTACCGGTTTAGGTAGTTTCATGTTCCTTGCTGTCATCGTTGTTAGAGAACAATTTCATTTGCCCCGTCAGTTCATCCAGAATGTCACCTTCACTCTTTCCATGATCCGGATCCAGTATTTCGGCTTCTTCCTCCTCGCTGCTTTCGGCGTGCTGTGGGGCTTCCGGCTGACGGAGGGGCTCTAATTCATTGATGGTGTCCAGTGTGTAGGTAGTCAGTCGCTTCCCTTTGGCTTTGAAACCTTTCACTGCAATGAATTCGTCCGCATCAACTATCAGTGGTTCGCGGAAATTGTCATGTCCTCCGAATACGACTTCCAGTCGTGGATAATATTCGTCAGTCAGCAGAATGAGGCGGCTGTCTTTATTCTCGCCCAAATAGTTCTGCTTGCGGTTGCTCGCCTCAAAACAGAAACGCTTGATGTAGGGATAGCCTTGCTGGTCGGCATCATAGAGGACGGCTGTCCAGACCTTGTGCGGATCGTATTTCTCCAGTACCCGTATGTTGTCTTCGTAATGGTTGTTCACGTCGAAATTGCTGGTGTAGAATTCGCCGTTGTTCAGCACAACCAGAATTTGTTCGTCGCTCTGGAACTCACCGAGGTATTCTCCGCGGCCGTCATAATTGAGACGCAACACATCTTGGTCGAACCATACTTTCCGTCCGCCCAGTGTAGAACCGCCGCGTTGCTTCAAGGCTATCTTATGAACCGGGTTACGGGTGAGTATGTTACCCATAGCCTGGCGTCCTTTGATGTTTATTTGGCTGAAGTCTTCTTCGAAAATTATGCGGCGTATACGCGGATTGGGTTTGAGGGTTACTTTGATAACCTCAGCCTCACCGTTGGGATTGGCTGTGAAATATACGATACGTGAGTCGGGAGTGCCTTGTGTCACGTCATATTCGCGGTCGCGTACTACGGAAGTTACAGCAAAACGCTTGATGTAGTGCGTGCCTTCTTTCCCGTCGCGGTAGACAACATTGTAAATGGTGCGTTTATCGTTCTTCTTGAATACGTTGGCATAGAGGATATTCTTGCCGACAAACTTCTTATCCGTTACCGGAGTGATGATGTAACGTCCGTCCCGGAAGAAAATTATGACATCATCAAGGTCGGAACAGTTGGCTATGAATTCATCTTTCTTCAAACCTGTGCCGATGAAGCCCTCCTCGCGATTGATATATAGTTTTTCATTGGCTTCTACCACTTTAGTGGAGTCAATCGTATCGAAGTTGCGTAACTCCGTACGACGCGGGAAGCCTTTACCGTATTTTTCTTTCAGCATGCGGAACCAGTCTACCGTATATTCCACGATATTTGCCAAATGGCGGTCTATCTCCTCAATGTCCGCTTTCATACGGGCAATCAGCTCTTCGGCCTTGTCGGAGTTGAACTTGAGGATGCGTGCCATTTTGATTTCCATCAGCTTGAGAATATCTTCTTTGGTCACTTCGCGGATAAATGTGGGGTAGTAAGGTGTCAGACGCTCATCAATGTGTTCGCAGGCAGCATCCATATTCTTGGCCTGTTCGAATTCCTTGTCCTTGTAGATGCGCTCTTCAATGAATATTTTTTCCAGTGAAGAGAAATGCAAGCTTTCCAGTATTTCGTTTTTACGTATCTCCAGTTCTTGGCGTAGCAGAGCCAATGTGTTGTCTACGGACTTCTTCAGTACATCGCTGACGGTGAGAAAGTGTGGTTTCTGCTCATCAATAACGCAACAGTTCGGAGAGATGCTGATTTCACAATCTGTAAAGGCGTAAAGCGCATCAATCGTTTTGTCCGATGATACGCCGGGAGCAAGGTGTACCAATATCTCCACATTCCCGGATGTGAGGTCTTCTACTTTCTTTATCTTGATTTTTCCTTTTTCGCTTGCTTTGACGATGGAATCGCAGACACTGGCTACTGTTTTTCCGTAAGGTATCTCCCGGATGACAAGTGTCTTGTTATCTACCTTTTCTATTTTGGCGCGTACACGTACAGCGCCTCCGCGCTCACCGTCATTATACTTTGACACATCAATATTGCCTCCTGTCTGAAAGTCGGGATAGAGTTTGAACTCCTCGTTGTGCAGGTATTTTACAGACGCATCACAAAGCTCGTTGAAGTTATGCGGCAGTATCTTGGACGAAAGTCCTACGGCAATACCTTCCACGCCTTGCGCCAGTAAGAGTGGAAATTTGACGGGCAGTGTCACCGGTTCTTTGTTTCGTCCGTCGTATGACAGTTTCCATTCGGTTGTTTTGGGGTTGAACACTACGTCGAGGGCAAATTTGGAAAGGCGCGCCTCGATGTAACGGGGGGCAGCCGCACTGTCTCCTGTGAGAATATTACCCCAGTTTCCCTGACAGTCGATAAGCAAATCTTTCTGACCGAGTTGTACCAGTGCATCACCGATGCTGGCATCGCCATGCGGGTGAAACTGCATGGTGTGTCCTACGATGTTGGCCACTTTGTTGTAGCGTCCGTCTTCCATGCGGCGCATGGAATGTAGGATGCGTCGTTGTACAGGTTTCAACCCGTCCATGATGTGAGGTACGGCACGCTCCAAAATTACGTATGAGGCATAATCCAAAAACCAGTTCTGGTACATGCCACTCAACTGGTGCTTGATGTTTACATCATTGGTATCCGCAGGTTTATAGTCCGAATGTCCTTCGCCTCCTTCCGGAAGCTCTTTATCCAACTCGTCTTTTGGTCCTTCAAAGTTTTCACTCATATTTGTTCGGGAATTGTCTATTCATGAATAACTGCTAATTTGGCAGTTGCAGGCAAAAATACGAATTATATTCCATTAAAGAAAACCTGTATCGGAGTTTTTTGAAGCGGTTCTTTGTTCTGTGTTCGATGAGTGAGGATATAGGAAAAGCGTGAATTATACAAATCGGTACTGTTTCATTGCCGATTTGTATAATTCACGCTTGATTTTATGTTATAGCTTTTGTGTTGTGATCTTCACAAAGTTGACTACCCGTTTTTTAATGATCACGGAAGTTCCATTTGGAATTGTCGCTGTTCATATCGAATTTGCCAAGTGAAGGGGTGCTGTCACCTACGGACACCAATACCAGTTCTTCATCAGTGCCGGGGACTTTCTTGGGCATGATGCGGTAAGTGCCGTCAATGAGTTGCTCTATTCTCCAAAGTTGTTCGGGAGCGCCGGTAAATTCGGGTACGGTTGAGACCTCAGCATCTGCTGTGGCTGTCAGTGCCCGGTTAGTGCCTTCAATTACTATTTTGTAGTAGGGAGCTCCCAGATATCCGCCTGCATCGGGTACGGCTGTGATTGTCCAGCGTTGGTGAGGACGGAACATATAGTCACCGATTCTTACATCAATATTGCCTTGCGGCCATGTACCTATTACCTCTTCCAATGTCTGTGACTTTAAAGGTTGGACAGGTTCTTTACTCTCTTCCCAAAAACGGTGTCTGACACTTGCCATACGTACAAAGTCAACGGCAAGTTCAAGACCATAGCCTCTGCGTTCGGATTCTATTTCATAGGTTCCTTCCTTAAATACTTCACCTGCTACCGGCCAGTCGTTCTTCCATAAAAGAGGACGTATGGCGAGTACGCTACGACCGCCGCGGTCAAAGTCGGCCTCAAAATGACATGACATTTTTTCTACTCCGTCAGTCTCGATGAAACGTCCGAAATGTCCGGGACCGGTTTGGCGATTTCCTGCGGCAAGCACCATTTTTCCACCACCTTCCAGCATATCTCTGCCCATATTGTCAATGTATGGCCCTGTAACCTTGCGTGAACGACCGACTACAATATTGTAAGTGGAATTAGGCCCGTCACAGCAAGTGCCATGTGTACCGAGCAGGTAGTACCAGCCGTTGCGATATATCAAATCGGTAGCTTCACAATCAATAGCGATATTGATAGGCTCGTTGCCTTCTACTCGTTTACCGGTGGCGGGGTCGAGCTCTACCAGTCGGATAAAACCGAAATAAGTACCGTAAGACAACCATAAGCGGCCATCGGTCGGATCAAGTAGCAGTCCGGCATCAATAGCGTCGCAATCTTCGTTGTCCTCTGATGAGGCAACGGCTATCGCTTCTGTATATTTGAAATCTGGTGATTTAGGGTCTAGTGTCTTGTTCCACATTGTCAGCACAGTACCGCGATGACTGCCTCCAAGACCTCCGCCGGTAGCACTGTAAGCAATTAGGTAACGGTCGCCAATCTTTACGGCATCGGGAGCCGCACCTCTGCCGGGCCTCACTCCACCGCCGTTCCATGTCCAGCCATCCTCGGAAATCAATCCGCCTCCGCCTGTGCCGAAAGTGTAATATTTCCCTTCACATTCCATGATAGTGGAAGGATCGTGTATATAAGGTTCTCCGATTTGTGCGGTTGCTTTCTCTGATATCAGCAGGGATAATAGGGTTGCGGCACCCAAGAATATAGTTTTTGTTTTCATGGTTATTTATAACTAATGGTAATGTTCTTAATAGGTGCTCCTTTTTCATCAAGGAGACGGATACAAAAATCACTCATTCCGGGACCGTTAATGATAGCTCCACGTATAATGTTTTTCCCTTTCTTCAAGGTCAGGCGTTTGGACAAGCAATCGTCCTTAACCATACGGCGGTCACCGGACAAAATAACAGCCTCCTCACCATTAAGCCACCACATAGAAGCGGAATTTGAACCGACTGAAATCCTGACGTTTGGTATGTCTTCCGGACAATTGATAACTGTAACTGCCCAAAACAATACGCCGTATATCTGCTTTTGAAGATTGGATGCAAAACGAAATAGTTTCACATTAAACAGGTTGCTGTCAAGTGCATGCCAGGTTAGTTTCTGCTTGCCTACTTTCACTTTGTCACCGTCTTTGGGCAATACGGTGAACTGCTTGGGAAAGTATTCGGTAGCAAATGCTTCGCGAATATAACTGTCTGTAAATACAGTATTGCTGCGGTTAGGCTTGTCAATAGGTTCAAGCAATAGCCAACGCCGTATGAAACCTTCATCATCAGGATACATGACATCGGTGGTTCCCGGTGAAAAATAAGGAGCCAAAGGAAAGCCGGCCTCTTTGTTTTGTGCATATACATGCACACTCATTATGGTGGCGAGGCAAATCGCCAACAATGCTTTGTAATAAGGAATTTTCATTATTATAAGTGTATTTCTCAATGAGACATTAATTATTTTCTAAATAGCAGCGGAACAAATTCTTTCAGGCATCTGCGCCAAGTGAGGAATTCATGGGCTGTGCCTGGAGACTCGTAATAGATATTATTGATACCGGCAGCCTTCAGCCCATCGCTGAGTTTCTTGGTTCTTTCGGGACGCTCTTCCGAACCGATGCCCAGGAAAAAGACATGAACTTTGTCGTTGAATGCTTTGCGGTCTTTAAATGCTCCGTTGTAAGTAGTGTCAATATTCGGCAGATCAATGCTGCCTGCTCCACTGAAACCGCCTATATAAGCAAATTTGTCTAAATTATTCAGTGTTGTGTTGAATGTAAGAAGTCCACCCCATGAAAGTCCTGCCATTGCGCGGTTTTCCCGGTCGGTCAATGTCCGGTAGTTGGATTCGATGTGCGGGATAATTTCATTCACCAGAATAGCCGGAAACTGAGCCCCGAATTTGGCTCTGGCTTCAGTGGGACTTTCACCCGGTTTGTTTTTGAATACTTCAATATTGCCGTTGTCCATTACTACAATCATAGGCTTGGCTTTACCTTCGGCAATCAGATTATCCATAATGAAATTCATTTTGCCCTGGTTGGCCCAGCTTGTTTCATTTTCTCCCATTCCATGTTGCAGATATAGCACCGGGTACTTTTTAGAAGGGCTTTTATCATATTCTGCCGGTGTGTAGACCATACATCTGCGCCATTCCTGACGGATGTTGGAATAATACCAACTTTGGCTTATTAGTCCATGAGGTACATTCTTGATGGCGTAGTAATCGACTCCTTTTTCCGGAATTTCAATGCCGCTTACCCATTTACCCATGCCGAAAAACGGTTTACCGTTAGGGTCAGCAGTACTTACTCCATCCACTATAATCTGATAGTAATGGAAGCCGACAACTTCAGGCTCTTTCGATACGAGCGACCAATATCCATCTGCTTCTTTAGTCATTTCACCGCGGAAGCTGATTTCTACTTTTTGTGCATTGGGGGCAAATACTCTGAAGTGTACCCGACGGTCTTCGCCTATACGGGGATACTCGGCCCCGTTGATGTTGTGTTCGTTGGGAACTGTTCCTTCCGGAAAACTTTGCTGTTGGGCGTACATTGTTAAGGGTAGCGCCAATAAAGATGAAAAAAGAAGCTTTAATGCGTTTTTCATAATTTGAATATTTAAAAAGGTGTGTAATTAAAATTATTTGTGATTGTCGTTATTTGAAAAGGAGTGGAGCAAACTGATATAAGCTTTCACGCCATACAGGCCAGGTGTGACCGCCCGGAGTTTCAAAGTAAGTGTACTTGATACCTATTTGGTCAAACCGTTTCATCATTACCTGGCAATTGTTGTAAGCTATATCTTCCTTGCCGCCCATGGATATCCAGAATTGCTTCAGTTTTGTATTATAATCGTCTTTTTTGTCTTGTAACATTTTGTAGTATTTCTCGTTGTCATTGCCGCCTCCGAAAGGAGTAGGGTTAGCCCACCAACCGGAGCTGAATATTCCTAAATAGGCAAAGTTGTCGAGATTAGGAATACCGACATTCAGGGTCTGAATACCTCCCATGGAAAGTCCTGCCAATGCGCGGTTATTGCGGTCGGTTTTTACGCGAAAGTTTTTTTCTACAAATGGGATGCATTCTTTGAGGAGCTCACTTTCAAAGTCGTGAGTGTTGCCGTCCGTCATGACAATAATCATGGGCTTCGCTTCTCCTTTAGCTATCAGGTTATCCATAATGATGTCGGTACGTCCTTGGTTGGCCCAACCGCGTTCATCTTCACCACCGCCATGCTGCAAATAGAGTACGGGGTAGGATTGTGTTGAGCTGCCATAGCCTGGTGGACAGTACACGAACATACGTCGCCAATCATTGGAAGTCTTTGAAAAATAGCGTTTCATGCGGATGTCCCCATGAGGCACATCTGCCATATAGAAGCGCACATCACCCTCTGGATAAGGTATTTCAACACCACTTGCCATCATGCTACATCCATAGAACGACTCACTTGCCGGATCTGCAACGGATATTCCGTCAATAATAAGAAAATAGTAATGAAAACCTTGCGTGAGAGGATCTGTAACACCACACCATTCACCGTCGGCATTGCGGACAAGATCGTATTTGCGGCCTAAATCAATCTGTACCTTTTTAGCATCAGGCGCTTTTATTTTGAATTCTATACGGTTGCCGGGTAACAGGCGTGGGTATGCGGCATTGCGTACATTGAGTTCGCCACGTTGGCCGGGCAACATGGATTCACTCTTTGCCGGACGACCGGATTGTGCCATGAGAATTCCCGAACATACTGCTTGGAATAATAGGAAAATAAGGATTCTGTTCATAAAGTAATCTATATTTTAGTTGTTATCTTTGCAAAGATAGTCGTGCCGTCGGCCTTTTTCTTTGTACTTTTGAACACTTTCCTTACACTTTTAAATATAGATTCTCTATTTTCTCATTATTGACTTAGTATTGGAAAAAGTAATATTTGTATCTTTGTCATGATTTAAATAAAGAAACCTTATATATATGAAAAACTCATTATTGTTATTTTTAATCTTTTTCTTACTCAGACCTTGTAATGCGATTTCTCGAGATTTTACGTTTAGTAATATCAATGAGTCATTTGGTATTTCTATGCGGGAAATAACCGCAGCAGTGCGTGACGATGATGGGTTTATTTGGGCTGCTTCGCGTTCGGGAGTCCTGCGTGTGGCATCCGATGATTATCGGCTTTACCAGCTTCCATTTGCTACAACCGATGTGCTGCAGCTTAAAATGGCCAGTCGGGGCAGTCTGTTGGTGGTTGCAACTCAAAATGGACAGGTCTTTCGCTATAATCGCATTCTGAATAAGTTCGAACAGTGGTTCACTCTTTCATCATTATTGGGCAATGATAATTGGGTCACTAATCTGTTGATAGATGTTGATGGGAAGGTGTGGATAAGTACTAGTATCGGTATCTTTTTTTGGACAGGTAAAGAAGTTGCTCGGGCATTTGATGATATGGCAGGTGTTTCTAATATTGCATTACTGGAGGATTGTCATGCATTGGCTTTTGTACAATCATCCATATATCATATTGATACCCGTAAACATACGTATACCAAATTGTGCGGTCATCTTCCCACTCTTATATCATCCGCCCGTTTTGATGCGCATGCCGGACGTGTCTGGGTGGGTACTTATGATGCGGGATTATGGGAGTATGAACTTACCACTCAGACAGCCCGGAAAGTTGCGGTTCCGCATTTTCCACAACTAATTGTGCGGGATATTCTGATACCTGACTCTACTTCCCTTTGGGTGGCCGTTGATGGAGGGGGGATATGGATACTTGATTCAAAAGCTTGTCGGGTACAGCAGGTAATACGAGAGGATGTTGACAAGCCTTCCTCTTTGAGGGGTAACAGTGTCTATTCTTTGCTGGCTGATAATCATAACCGGATATGGGTTGCTACCAATGGCGGAGGTTTACAATATACGGAGACTGCAAGTGTTGATGTGGAGCATCTGATACATGGCATCAACAATTCGCAATCATTACATAATAATGAGGTAAATCACATCATGGCCGATAGCCGGGGAAATCTTTGGATTGCAACGAATGATGGCATCAGTTTGCGTAACGCTAATACTCTTCAATGGCATCAGCTGTATAGTGGACGGCAGAGGGCCTTTTTATCACTGGCTGCCGATAAGAAAGGACATATTTATGCCGGTACTTATGGTGAAGGTGTTTACGTGCTGGATGAGGTTACGGGACGTGAGTTGCGTCATTATACAAGCGATGATGGTAACATATTCGGGGCAGGTGGCTTTGTATTCGCTGCTTATACCGACAGTCAAGGAGATGTGTGGCTGGGTGGCGTAAGAGGCAGTGTGTATTGTTGCAATTCTGCCAGTGGAAAACTTCGCGCTTATGACACGCAACCCGTTTATTGTTTTGCGGAACTTTCACCCGGACAGATTTTGTTGGGATGCGCTTATGGCTTGTTGCTAATGGATAAAGAAACCGGAAAGTTTGATGTCCTTTTATCCGGTAATACGATACATGATATTGCTGTAGACGGACATACGATATGGGTTTGTACTTCAGGCAATGGTATGATAGGACTGGATATGCGTACAGCCAGACAAACACATATTACTACACAGCAGGGATTACCCAGTAATTATATCAAAAGCGTATTGTTGGCCGATAATAATTTGTGGATAGGTACAGATAATGGAATATGCTGTTATAATCTTACCAATAAGCAAATACGAACTTTCGGCACCCAGCAGAATTTGGCAAATGTGTCGTTCAGTGTCAATGCAGCCTGCCAACTGCCGGATGGGAGATTAGCTTTCGGCAGCAACAGCGGTGCAGTGTTGTTTTATCCCGATAGGATTGATACAGTTTCTGCTTTGGGGCGTATTTATTTTTCGGATATACGCGTATCGGGCCGTTCCATTCGGGATATAGCTGATTTTAATTTGTCTGTACCAATTGACAGCCTTTCTGTGTTACATTTGAGTTATCCGCAAACTTCTTTCACCTTGTCGGTGCTTCCGTTGGGATGTGTCGGTAAGTCCGTTGCTTTTTCATGGAAATTGATGGGGCAGGATCATGTGTGGAGCACTTATACGACCAGCCGGTATATCAACTATACCAATTTGCCGGCGGGAAAATATACATTATGTATCCGGTTATCCGATGGCAGTCTTTTGTCGGAGCGGCAGATGTCTATTGTTGTAGATCCTCCTTTTTGGAAAACGATATGGTTTCGATTGTTGCTGACAGTTGTAATAATCGGAGTGTTATTTCTTGCAGTTCGCTATTATATGCAATACTTGCGCCGCCGTTATTCAGATGAGAAAATACGTTTCTTTACACGTATGGCACATGATATACGTACCTCACTGATGCTTATTAAAGCGCCCATAGAGGAATTGCATAAAGAAAAGGAACTCTCATCGTGGGGAGCTAAGTGTTTGACTTTAGCTTCTGAACAAACTGCAAGATTATCTGATACGGCCACACAACTGCTCGATTTTGAAAAGCTTGATATCGGATGTGAACAACCTCAGTTTACAGATATCAGCCTTACTGATTTGATAAGACGGCGTACCGGAATATATGCATCGTATGCGGCCGGACAGCAAATAGATCTTTTAGCTGATTTGACGCCGGAAGATTATTGGATACAAGCCGATGCACGCATGCTTGAAAGGGTGGTTGATAATCTGCTTTCCAATGCGGTGAAGTATTCGTCCTCCGGTGGACGTGTTGAGGTATCTTTTATAGGAAAAGCGGATGAGTGGATACTGCGTGTCAAGGATTATGGTATGGGGATCAGTAAAGCGGCGCAGCGTAAACTGTTTCGTGAGTTCTACCGAAGTGACAATGTTGTAAACACACAAATAGTTGGTTCGGGGATTGGCTTGTTGATGACCAAAAAGTATGTCTCTATCCATAATGGGAAAATTGCCGTAACGAGTGAACTTGGTGTGGGGACGACTTTTGATGTAACTGTGCCTTTGAGACCTGCTTCTAAGACAAAAGCCGCTGATATTCCAGCTATTAGTAATAAAGTTGATGAGCCGGTAATGGATGATGTGGAAGCACATGATATGCATATCCTTATCGTAGAAGATAATCATGCTTTACGCGAGTTTATGGTACATCCGTTGCGTGAGCATTTTCGTGTGACTACTGCCGATGACGGGCAGCAGGCTTGGGAAATGATGAACGAATTGCAGCCTGATCTTGTGGTCTCCGACGTTGTTATGCCACGTATGGATGGTTTCGAGCTTTGCAGAAGGATCAAGTCTACTTATGAAACATCCCACATTCCTGTAATTCTGCTTACTGCCCTTTCTGATAAAACCAACCAGTTGCATGGATTGGAATTGGGAGCGGATAACTATCTGACCAAACCATTTGATATGGCGTTGTTGGCAAGCCGTATCACGTCTATTATCCGCAATAGACGCACTGTACTTCAGAAGGCCATTGAGGTGAAACGTGATGATGCCCATTCTATTGTGGCAAATCGAATGAATGATGAGTTCATCAAGAAAGCGGTTGAATGTGTGCGTGCAAATATTGCCAATGAGAATTTCGGTAAAGAGGATTTTGCATCTGCTCTTGCCTTGAGCCAGTCATTGCTTTATAAGAAAATCAAGGCGCTTACTAATTTGTCTGTGGTGGAATTTATCCGTTCAATTCGATTGAACTATGCGATGGAAAAGCTTCGTTCGGGAGAATATAACGTGACAGAAGTGAGTGAGATGTGCGGGTTCAGTACACCTGCGTATTTTAGTAAGGTCTTTAAGGAATATTTTGGAAAGACACCGACGGAAGTTATGTGAAATTCAGCTTTGTAAGGTATCAATAAAAAGAGAGCTGAGCTCTTTTCGGAGTTCAGCTCTCTTTTTATTGTCTTATTTACCACTTGGATTTTGTTCCAAATTAGGATTGATAGAAATTGCATCAAACGGGAATGGGAAATATTCATGTTTGCCTTTTATGAATCCCGTTGGACCATTGTTGGGACTTGAATATTCAACGTAGATGCGATGTTTGGACTCTTTTTTTGAGAAGAATGCGTCATAAGTAGAAGGTATTCTCTTGCCATTGTCTACAACACCATCCGTATCACCCCAACGCACCATATCTGGGAAACGAACTCCTTCAAGCCACATTTCGAAGCCTTTCTCTTTTTTTACTTCATCCAAAGTGAGTTGGGTAGAGACATAAGCCGAACCTGCACGATTTTGGATATCCTGAAGACATTTAAGGCCAAGTCCGTCTGAATCGTCAGTTTGCGCACAAGCCTCTGCATACATCAAAAGCACTTCAGCATAACGGAAGATAGTAAGGTTCCTGAATCCCCAATTACCTTTTACGTTATCTTCTTTCCAAGCAATGAACTTATTGGCAAAATAACCTCCAAAACCATATAGACCTCCCGGATCTTTAATGCCAATCTGATTGGACACTTCAAGTTCTTCACGGGTATGCTCTATATAATTGCCTCCGGCATCTTTTAATCCATTCCATTCCATTTCATAGAGAAATTCATCGGGGGTGAGGAATGTAGCCTTACGACGGGGGGAATCACCATCATTGGCTAACATACGTTCAGCGAAATCAGCACGAATAGCGTGACCTCCCCAACCATCGACGCCTATGAACGAAGGCTGGGATGCTAATTTGTCTGTACGCCAGTTCCAGAATTGGATAAACATCCATCCTGTACGTTGAATGTTGTTGCTCCAGTCGCCAATATTTGCATTTTGTACTACATTGGCTTGGAAAATCATTTCCTCGCAAAGGTCACCTGATGTGTGGAAGAGGTTGGCCCAACGTTCAGTGGGAACAAGTTCGTATTTTCTTGATTCGATAACCTGCTTGAGGTTAGTCTTAGCACCTGCGTAATCGCCTTTGAAAAGACGAGCTTTACCAGCAAGAGTAAGTGCGAATCCTTTAGTTACTTTCGAAGCACCCACTTTGTCTGTCGGGCTTGTACGTTCATCAAGGTCATTTACTACAGCCTCTGCCTCTGTGGCACACCATTCAAGGAGCTTGTCATGACCACCTTCGTAGTTGCCGGGTTTGGCATCTGCCGGGAGGATATGGTCAACTAACGGAGGACAATCCCATCCGATAGCAAGTGTGAAATGTGCCCAGGCGCGAAGTGCGCGAGCTTCGGCGCATACACGTTTTTTAACGGCAGTGGTAGGCTCTATGTTGTCAAGAATAAGGTTGCAATCATAAATTACACCGTAAAGTCCCCAGTAGGCATTTTTGACAACCTCGTTCTGTGAATCTAAACGGAATTCGTTGAGCTGTGCGCCGAAGTCATTGTCACCATAATAATTACCTGCAGCCAGCATGTCGTCTCCGGGCTCATTGAAGAGCACCGGAAGGGCGACATAGATACCTTCATTACCTGCAATATTCAAGCAGAATGACTGATAGAGGTTGTTGAGCGCATTCTGTGCATCATCATCGGTCTGATAGAAACTTTCAAATGGGATGACTCCTTTCTGACCAATGTTGAGGCGATCCTCGCAAGCACTGAAGAGGAATGCAGCACCTATAAGTGAATATATAATTTTTTTCATAATGAATATACTTTTTTGAGGTTTTCCAAGATACTGATCTTAATTAGAATGAGAAACTTGCACCGAATGAACACTTCTTCATTGTTGGATAAGAACCGATGTCGAAACCGGCGCCACCATTATTACCAGTGGTTGCTGTTTCCGGATCCATACCCGGATAATTGGAGAATGTAAAGAAGTCATCCAAAGATACAAAGAAGCGGAGATCCTTGATTGCCACCTTCTGAGTGAGTCTCTTTGGCAAGGTGTAACCGAGCTGAAGTTGCTTGATCTTGAAGTAAGAACCGTTGAACATGGCAGCACTTGAGCTCCAGAAATTAAGGTCGGTAGCTACATTATTTACTGCAGGCATGGAAGCTCCTTTATTTTCCGGAGTCCAGGCATTGTCCATATAATATTTCAATGAGTTGCGTAACGGACTATCTGCACGATAGAGAATGTTGAAAATTTTATTACCTGCTACACCGGTACCAAACGCAGTGAAGTCAAATCCTTTATATTCGAGATTAAGGGTGATACCGTAAGTGAATTTTGGAATAGCACTACCGATATCTGTCATATCTTCATCGGTCAGTTCTGAAGAGGCAACGATTTTGCCTTCGTGGTTACGGAATTGGGCTGCACCTGTTTCCCGGTCCACACCAACGTAGTCGAATGCGCGGAAATACCAGATGGAGTGTCCTTCTTCAAATGCGGTATGAACCTTATTGTTTGTACCGTTTACACCGCCTTTGCTGGCTGTGATACGTGGGAGGTCATCATAAAGGTAAGTTACTTCGTTCTTCAATGTTGAGAAGTTTGCATTGACACTATATGCGAGATCGCCAATATGGTCTCTCCAGTTAGCTTCAAATTCAAATCCCTTATTGTTTACTTCGCCGGCATTGGTAGTAGTCTGATTTGTATAGACTTCAGGAACCGGGTTGATTTTTATAAGAAGGTCTTTCGTATTCTTATTGTAGTAATCAAGGCTGACTGTTAGACGGTCATTCAAGAAGCGCATGTCAAGACCGAGGTCTAATTGTTCGGATGTTTCCCATTTGAGGTTAGGATTGGCAAGACCAGAAGGGTAAGATCCGTAGTGTTGTTCAGGGCTGTCTCCGTACTGATACCAAGCAGCATTGTAACTGATAGGTGAGGTGTATGGATAGTTGTTGAGTACGTTGACATTACCGTTACGACCCCAAGAAGCGCGGAACTTCAAAAATGAAAGAACATCACTGCTGATATTTTCTTTGATGAATTTTTCATTACTGATGGTCCAGCCGGCAGCAATTGAAGGGAATTTACCCCAACGTTTGTCAGCCGGAAGTTTAGAGGTGTCGAATGCATCGGCACGATAGTTAAACTGCAAGCTATAACGGTTATCGAACGTGTAGAGCAGACGACCGAAGTAGGAAAGGCTTGTCGATACTCCCGGAAGGTTGCCGATGCTTTTTGTTGTCGTAGAAGCTGAGTTTACATAATCAAGATACTTGAAGTTGTCGGCATCACCGGAAAGAATCTTGTTGCCGCCTGTACCGCTGGCTGAAGCCGATACATTATCCGAACGGTATTCTGTATATGACATACCGATCATGGCACCTACATTGTGTTTGTCAAATAACGTTTTGTTGAAATTTGCAAAGTTTTCCCACTGGTAGTAGTGATTATTGTTGGCATTGGCTGAGATGGAATAGTTGTCAGCTTTGGCCTGGCCATTCATGTAATAAGGCTCGGAATAGTCATGACTATTACTCTGTGCAATGCGATAGGAGAAGCGAGAGGTCATTATAAGTCCGTCAATAGGAGTAAGATCTACGAAAGCTGTTCCTCGAACAGTGAAACCAGAGCTCTTTTGGTTGCGGCGGTCACGTTGGAGGAGCGGATTACCATTGTCATCCATTTGGAATTTGGAAGTGGCGTAGTATTTACCGTTCGGAGCGATAAGTATCTTTTCGGGGTTCGTAGCATATACATCCTTCATACTTGTCGGAAAATCATCAACGCTGTCCCAGTATACAGGGGTCAGAGGATCGAGTAAGAGGGTTGGAGCAAGCATGGAACCGTAAGCACTTTGGTGAGTGATGTTGCGGGTTGCCCATTTTTCGATAGAAGTGTTTGTGCCGACTTTAATCCACTTATAAAGTTGATAGTCTGCATTGAGTTGGGCGGTAAGACGGGTATAAGTATCCTTCTTGCCTCGTACGATACCGTCATTGTCAAGATAGTTTACAGAAGTGAAGAAGTGGCCTTTGTCATTACCGTCTTGGAAAGTGACAGAATGCTGAGTGGCCCAGCTGGTGCCGAAGACTTCTTTCACCCAGTCTGTTTCCTGAGGATTGTTATAGTCAACGCCATTGGCTTCACACATTGTCTTCATGTCATAGCCGGACATTTCTTTGTATTTGATCCAGTCTTTTGCACCGAAAAGCTCAGGTGTCTTGCCTAAACGTTGGTTGATGGCTTTGAAAGAGTATGTAATTTTGGGACGCCCATTTGCACTGCTACCGGTTTTTGTCGTAATGAGGACAACACCGTTACCTGCTTGAGCACCGTAGATTGCAGCCGAAGCAGCATCTTTGAGGACTTCCATAGACTCGATCATTGAAGGATCAAGATACTGTATATTGTCCACTTTCAAACCATCGACAATCAATAGCGGACCAAGTTGGTCTGAGTTTGATGAATAGCCGCGGATACGGATCTTAGCTCCTTCACCGGGAGCACCGGATGTATTCAAAATCTGAACACCGGCAGCCTTACCTTGAAGAGCTGCTCCGGCATCGACTGTCGCAAGGTTTTTGATATCGTCCGAGTTGACGGAAGCAACGGCACCAGTGAGGTCACTCTTACGCTGAACGCCATAACCTACAACTACAACTTCATCCAGTACCTTAAGGTCTTCCTGCATACGGATGTTAATTTGATTGCGGCCATTAACCTTAATTGTTTGTGTTTTGTAACCTACAAAAGAAACAGTAAGTGTTGCATTGCTGTTCTGCACCTGAATAGAGTAGTTACCATTGAGATCGGTAATGCAGCCGTTGGTAGTTCCATTCTCAAGAATAGCAACACCAATCATTGGCTCAGAATCGTTATCTGAAACTACAGTACCTTTGATTTGTTGGATTTGTGCCATTGCCGAAGAACAACAAAAAGCAACAAAGACCAGTAAAAACAAAATTCTTGTTTTCATAAGCATAGATCGGTAATTTTTAATAAATAATGTGTTTTTAGTATTATAATTAATTGTGAAAAGCATGTTGACACAACTTTCTGTGATTTGTGTTTTATTAGGAATATTTTCTCATAGGCAAAATCGTTTTATGGTTTAACAAAGGTGAATAGTTTAATTTGAATATTTTATTTTGATAATATAAAACTATTATATGTTAATAATGGTTTATTAACAGTTCCTTGATTTATAGGTGTTTAAATCAAATCTGTCTAAACCTATCTTATCTCATAGATAAGATAGGTCAGGCTATTGAAAAACTATTTCGCTACTCCTTGCTTGGTCTGTATTACAGTCTGCATGGTACCGTCCGGATTATACTTTAATTCATCCACACATACGCTGCGTCGTCCTATTGCTCCGGCATGACCATCAAGTGTTAACGTTGCATTGTGGTAGAACAGATACCACTTGCCTTGGAATTCGGCAATTCCCGGATGGATTGTAAAACTGTTTTCTGCCATGCCGGTCAACTCCCCTTGTGGTGTCCATGGACCTTCCATGCCAGGAGCGGTGGCATAAGATATGGTTTCACGCCCTTGTCCGAATGATGCATATGTGAGGTAATACAAATTGCCATGTTTATGTAACCATGGACCTTCTACATAACGGGGCAGGTCTACTACTTGGATATCCCCGTCAATTTCGGTGAGATTGGGCTTTAATTTGGCAAGGAAACAAGTCCCATTTCCCCAACAAAGCCATGCTTGTCCATTGTCATCGATTAAGGCAGTAGGATCTATGTCATTCCACCAGCCACGTGGACCGTTGGAGGTCATATCATCGGTTACAAGAGGCTGGCCGATTGCATCAGTAAAAGGTCCGGTGGGAGTATCTCCGACGGCTACACCGATTGCTTTGCTATTGTAGGGTTCACCGGCTTGTACAGTAGTATAGTAATAGAATTTGCCATTGTGCTCTATAACTTGTGAGGCCCATGCTTCACCAATCCCCCATTTGAAGTCTGTGGGCTTCAATACAACACCATGATCAGTCCATGTTTGCATGTCCTGTGTAGAGTAACATAACCATTCGGTAATGTTGAATTCTTTGCCGCCATGAGCAGTGTCCTGACCTTCATAGAACTCGTCGTGCCCTACGTAAAGATAGAGAGTTCCGTCGTATACAAGCGGAGCCGGATCTGCTGTAAATTTGTCTTTAACTAAGGGGTTGCCTGTGTTTTGAAAAGTGGGTAATTGTGGGCGTTGTACACATCCTGCCAGCAGGACAATGGCACAAAAAATAAAAAGCAAATTCTTTTTCATACGTAATATGTTATTAGATAGCATTAATTAATCAAGGTTGAGTAAGGCATGAACCTCAATACAAAAATAGGCCTGTAATGCATTTGTAGGCTTGTGCTTTTAGATATTCAGTTTATATTTTTAGATAAAAATAAGTCCTACATACTTTTCCCAAAGTAGTAGGACCCGTTTCTAAGTATGACTAACTTATGTATAACTGATGATTTGTGTCTGTTTAAGTTTGTTATATTCGGTTTTGAAAGAATTATTCAAAGCTGATCCAGTCTACTGCTACCGGGTTTTCTCCGGTCTGAGTTATAATCAGGTCTTGCATGCTTGTAGGTGCATTGGATACATTTGTACTGATTTCGGTCCATTTCCCGGTTGGTTTTATGGGCAATTCGGCAATTGTCATTCCTTTTTCACCGGGAGTCCGCAGGGTTATTGCTCCGCCTTTTTCCGAGCGCACACGTGCTTTGAGCCGCTTTACGGGAGTGGTGCCGAAATCTACTTTATTATATGTCACCCATGTACCAGCTCTGTTGAATAAGGTCTGCCAGCCTTCAAATGTATTGGAAGGCTCCAGATAATCAATAGTCACTCCGTAGGGGCTTATGGTAGAATAGCGGTCAATCTGTATTTTGCTTCGTGCATCGGTTATTCCTACACCGCGCAGTGTCGGTTTGACTTTTTTGATAGTGCCGTCTGTATTGAAGAATAGCGAGTCGATACGCGCCGAACGGTTCTTGTCGAAATTGGGAGAATAGTCATTATGGTGATAGAAGAGATACCACTGCCCATTGTACTCTGTAATGGAGTGGTGGTTTGTCCAGCAGCCGGAAGGTGATTCATCCATAATTATTCCCGTAAAGGTGAACGGACCCATTGGGCTGTCTGCCATGGCATACGCCAGAGTTTCAGTCTTGTCTTGCACCCAGGGGAAAGTGAGGTAATATTTATTATTGTGCTTGAAGGCATACGGCCCTTCCTTAAATCCGTCAGGCAATCCTTGAATCTGCATGGGTTCTGAAGCGAGTTCTTTCATGTTCGGTTTCAATTTGGCAACTGAAATTCCGCGTCCGGACCAGTAAATATATGCTTCTCCATCTGTATCGATGAGGACGCAGGGGTCAATGCCGCCTACTCCTTTTATAGGTTCGGCTTCCGGAGTGAAAGGTCCTTCCGGACTGTCAGCGATGGCTACACCGATGCTGAATCCGCGTCTGCCTTCACCTTGGGGAGTACTGGGAAAATAGAAATAATATTTTCCGTCTTTGTACACACAGTCGGGCGCCCACATGGAGTAGGAGTCGGGCTGTACCCAGGGTACTTTGTTCTGAGTAAGGATTACACCATGGTCTGTCCAGTCGGTCAGGTTGGTCGAGGAAAATACATGGTAGTCTGCCATGCAGAACCATTCTTTCAAACGGTCAATAGGACTGGGTATGTCATGCGAAGGGTAAATATATACCTTGCCGTTGAACACTCGCGCCGTAGGGTCGGCGGTAAATTGGTCTCTGATGACCGGGTTCTGCGCCTGAAGGGTACTTGCAATAGTAATTGCCGCAGAGAATAAAAGGAAAAGTTTTCTCATGATATTATAATGTGTTACATGTTATGATGTTACAAATGTAACAAGTTCTTTCCTTTTTTCCTTATACTTTTAAATACACCTCTTGTGTTTTTAAGTAAAAAGTGCCCTATAACATAAAAAGACTTGTAATGAATAGAATACAGGGGTATTTGTGGAAATTATAAATCCCCCTTATCTACTTGATAAGAGGGGAGAAGTCCTGTTTATATACTTTTACCCATTTCGTAGGCCTCTTGCATGGCAGGATTTCCTTTGATTTCTCCAGTGTGCCATACTCCCAGTCCATACACTATTCCCTTAACCGTAGGATTCTCCAGACAGTCGAGGAATCCTTGGAAAGTATCGATTGTGCGTAACATCTTTCTCCGGTCGTCTTCGGCCGCGGTTACGATAAAGTAAAACTCTTTGTCTGCCATCTTTGTGTATTGGCTGCAACAACGGTCTATTAAGGTTTTCATCTGTGCCGACATGGTGTAGAAGTAAACGGGTGTACTCATGACGATTACATCTGCGGCAAGCATCTTTCCGATTACTTCGGTTGCATCGTCTTTTTGAGGACAGGGCTTGCCATACAGACTACACATGCTGCATCCTGTGCAGTAGTGAATGGCTTTATCACGAAGGAAAATTTTTTCTGCATTATTGCCAGCCTTGATCGCTCCGCGCAGGAATTCATCGCAGAGTGTATCGGAGTTACCGCCGCGACGCGGACTTGATGAGAGAATCAGTACTTTTTTCATGTTTGTTTCAATGTTTTTGTTTACTGCAAAAGTAGAAAGATTTTATCAAACGGTTTGTATCTGAATCTTCGGAAGTTGTATCTTTATTACGGTTTTTGCATATGTATGCTTGAAGAAAGTTGACTGTTCAGGATACCTTTCAACTTGTATTTTCCTAAATATCGAATAACTCCTGTCATGCGATGGGAGGAGGAGGAATCAAAGGACGGAGGAAGAATAAGATAAATTAATATCCCCCGTTACCCTACATATAAGATAAATCCCTATCTTTGTGGCGCTTTTTATCTAAACAAAGATTTCAAATTAATTAAGATACAACAAAAAATGGCACAAGAAGACGTTTTTAAGAAACTCGTATCACACTGCAAGGAATACGGATTTGTGTTCCCTTCCAGCGACATCTATGACGGTTTGGGAGCCGTATATGATTATGGTCAGATGGGTGTGGAACTGAAAAATAACATCAAACAGTACTGGTGGCAAAGTATGGTGCTGCTGCACGAGAATATAGTAGGCATTGACTCGGCTATCTTTATGCATCCCACAATCTGGAAGGCAAGCGGACACGTAGATGCGTTCAATGATCCTTTGATTGATAACCGCGATTCCAAGAAACGTTATCGTGCCGATGTGTTGATTGAAGATCAACTCGCCAAATATGACGACAAAATAAACAAAGAAGTTGCCAAAGCTGCCAAACGTTTCGGTGAAGCTTTTGATGAAGCACAGTTTCGCAGTACAAATACCCGCGTGCTGGAGCATCAGGCTAAACGTGACGCTTTGCACGAACGTTTTGCCAAAGCATTGAATGATAATAACCTTGATGAATTGCGCCAGATTATATTGGATGAGGAAATTGTTTGCCCTATCAGCGGTACGAAAAACTGGACGGAAGTTCGCCAGTTCAATCTGATGTTTACCACTGAAATGGGTTCTACTTCTGAAGGTGCAATGAAGATTTACCTTCGTCCGGAAACAGCTCAAGGTATCTTCGTGAACTATCTGAATGTACAGAAGACCGGTCGTATGAAGATTCCTTTCGGTATCGCACAGATCGGTAAGGCTTTCCGTAACGAAATCGTTGCACGCCAGTTCATCTTCCGTATGCGTGAGTTTGAGCAAATGGAGATGCAGTTCTTTGTAAAACCGGGTACTGAACTCGACTGGTTCAAGACTTGGAAAGAAACCCGTTTGAAATGGCATAAGGCATTGGGCTTCGGCGATGATCATTATCGCTATCACGACCATGACAAGTTGGCTCACTATGCCAATGCTGCTACGGATATCGAATTCCTGATGCCTTTCGGCTTCAAGGAAGTGGAAGGTATTCACAGTCGTACGAACTTCGACTTGTCTCAACATGAGAAATTCTCCGGTAAGAACATTAAATACTTTGATCCGGAAACCAACGAAAGTTATACTCCGTATGTTATCGAGACCTCTATTGGCGTAGACCGTATGTTTCTTAGCATTATGTCGGCTTCTTACTGTGAGGAGCAGTTGGAGAATGGCGAGACTCGTGTTGTCCTGAAGTTACCTGCTGCATTGGCTCCGGTGAAACTGGCTGTTATGCCGCTGGTGAAGAAAGACGGCCTTCCTGAGAAAGCTCGTGAGATTATTGATAACTTGAAGTTCCATTTCCATTGCCAGTATGACGAGAAAGACAGCATCGGTAAGCGTTATCGCCGTCAGGATGCCATCGGTACTCCGTACTGTGTAACTGTGGATCACCAGACGCTGGAAGACAATTGCGTAACGTTACGTAATCGCGATACAATGCAACAGGAACGTGTAGCTATCTCTGAACTGAACAATATCATTGCAGATCGCGTAAGCATCACGTCTTTGCTGAAAACGCTGCAATAAGAAAATATTTAGCTGTCCGCCATTCGGGGTGTTACAAAGAACGGCGGATAGTGAATATAAAATAATAGTAATTCTATAATTTTTTAATTAGATGAAGAGACCGTTCTTTTTGTTTTTGCCTTTCTTGCTCTTCGTGGCAGGTGCATTCGTAGCTTGCGAAGAAGTGGAGGAGGCTGGAAAATATGATAACTGGGTGCCACGTAATGAAGCTTTTATTGATTCTATAAAAGCCGAGACCGGTAATAGCATTGTAGCTTCGTTGGAAGATGCAAAGAATATGGAAATTGGAAAACTGTATGCTATAAAAGTCGAAACTGGGGGTGTCAGTGTTGATGGTAATTCCAAGCCCCAATATGTCTATTGCAAGAAGCTATGGAAAGAAGATGGAGGAGCATACCCGCTATTTACCGACGAGGTAAGCACTTACTATTACGGTACTTTCATCACAGGGGAGGAATTTGACGGTAATTTTGACGGCTTTGGAGCAACAGACAGTAAGCTACCATTGCCTTTGTCGTCGCCCTCGTCCGAGTCATCCGAATTACTTGCCGAATCCAAGTGGCCTACGGATTTTAATTCTCCTTCTGAATTTTTTGTTTCGAAAGTAATTTCCGGATGGACATGGCCTTTGCAGTATATGCAGGTAGGCGAACGTTGGCTACTGTATATCCCTTGGCAAAGCGGATATGGTTCGAGTGGTAATTCATCCATTCCCGGTTATTCATCATTGACATTTGATGTATATTTGAAAGGAATTGTGTAGGAAAAACGAATTGATATGAATGAGAAAGGTGATAAAGAGCAAACTTTATCACCTTTTCTGTTTATAATCAGGGACTTATCAGATGTCTTTTGTTATATCTTCTTCTTAATGGCTTTTACCCAGATTTTATAGCCTTCTTCCTTTAGATGCAGTCCGTCGGTTGTCAGATCTGCTCGTAACACATTGCTTCCTTTTTCTGTGAACAGAGGAAAGAGATTGATGTATGTCAGGCCTTTTTCTTTGGCAAGAGCTTCTAACTGTTTATTGATTTCGGGTATCATACTTGTTTTTCCCGTCAGCCTTTTATAGCGGCCGAAACTCTCATTGATGGGAAGCAGGCTTTGCAGGTAGAGTCTGGTGTCGGGAGATTCCTTCCGAATGCGTTCTACCGTTGTGCGAATCATGCTGACAATACTGTCACTTGTCAGGCCATGGGAGATGTCGTTCACACCGATAAGGAGGAATAACTTGGCAGGATGTCCCGGCAATATTTGGTGGAGACGGTCGTATACACCCATCACTTCATCGCCGATGATGCCGCGGTTGCGTACATGCTTGTTACCGAGGCGGGCAGCCCAATTACCACCGTTTTCTGTCAGGCTGTTACCTAACATTACGATGTCCTTGTTGCTGATAGGAGCTTCGTCCATGAACTGAATGAACCGTTTGTAGTAATGTTCTGTATATATACGCGGAGTAGGGTGCGCTTGTTCGGGGACTACATGTTGCAATGGTTGCGCAATGGTTATTTGTAGTCCGCAGAAAAGGAAAAGAAAACTTAGATATGTTCTCATAATGGTAGCAGGATTAGAGGTAAAAGATTATAGATCGTCACTCCTTAATTCGATAAGCATCTGCGGCTTTTTTCACAGAGCCATGCATGAGTAAGAGGGCTTTGGCTTTTCCATAATCAAGTCCTAATTCTTCGACCAACATACGTGTTCCGCGATCTACCAGTTTCTTGTTGCTAAGTTGCATGTTTACCATTTTGTTACCTTTTACACGCCCCAATTGTATCATTACGGAAGTGGTAATCATATTGAGAATCATCTTCTGCCCTGTACCCGATTTCATTCGGGAGCTTCCCGTAACATATTCCGGGCCTACAATCATTTCAATGGCTACGTCTGATTCCGCTGCCATTGGAGAGTCGGGGTTACTGGTGATGCAGGCTGTCAGAATCCCATGTTCGCGTGCTTCATGCAGTGCGCCGATTACGTAGGGGGTAGTACCGGATGCAGCTATGCCGATGACCGTATCTTTATCCGTAATATTGCGTTCTACGAGTTCCTCCCAACCACGTTGCATGTCATCTTCCGCATTCTCCACCGGGTTGCGTAGGGCTGTGTCACCACCGGCTATCAGGCCGATAACCAATGTTGGAGGCATGCCGAATGTCGGTGGAATTTCGGAAGCGTCGAGCACGCCAAGGCGTCCGCTTGTACCGGCACCCATGTAGAAAATACGTCCGCCCTGTTTCATGCGGGGAACTATCTGCGTCACTAACTTCTCTATTTGAGGTATTGTTTTTTGTATGGCAAGCGCCACTTTTTGATCTTCTCTGTTGATGTCTACCAGTATTTCATGGACGGACTTTTTTTCCAGGTCGTTGTAGAGCGAGGGTTGCTCTGAAATTTTTATAAACATAGGTCTATTTACTTTATGGGGGTTGTTGTTTACTATTTTATTACCTTATAGGTTACTTTCCGCTATGATATTTAATCAGTCCTTCCAGTGGACTCTTAATGATAGTGCCCAACTGGATATTCATTTCCTGTGCAGCTTCTGCTAATATTGTTTTATAATAGAAAGCTACCGAACCGATAAAGTGTACTTTGCTATTACGGAAGTTCTCATATTGCATGACATTGCGTTTGAGGAATGATTTGAAACTTCCCAGTACCAACGCATGTATGCAAGGTTCATCTATGTTCTGTGCGAGGAAAGGCGAAAGGCTCGCAAGAAAACGGTTAGGAAATGGTTTGCGATAAACGCGGTCTATAATGTCGGCAGGTGTCAGGCTGAACTGTTTGAGAAATTTCTCCTTCAATTCGGGAGTCATCTGGTTTTTCAGTATATCACCTACCAATAACTTGCCCAGTACGGCACCGCTGCCTTCGTCTCCAAGTATGAATCCCAACGGGGACACATTGGAAACAATCTGCTTTCCATCATAATAGCAAGAATTGGAGCCTGTACCCATAATACAGGCAATGCCGGCCTCGTGTTGGCAGAGTCCATGAGCAACAGCAAGCATATCTGTATTGACTTCTACCTCTCTCTTTATTTGGAGATGCTTGGTAATGGCGCGGTGGACCATAGCTATTTTATCGGGAAATCCGCATCCTGCACCATAGAAATATACGGCATCCAATGCATTTGTTTTTAACTGAGGCAACAGTGATGTTGCGATCTCATTGCTGATTTCCTCTTCCGACTGAAAGAAAGGGTTAATTCCTTTCGTGGATATCTGTTGGATGGGTTGTCCGTTTTCTACAACACACCAATCGGTTTTTGTAGAGCCACTGTCTGCTATTAGAATCATATCTTTATAGTTGTTTGGTTATTAGTGATTGATGATTAATGATGGGTGGTTAGTGGCTGATAGCCAATTGCTGATCACACATCACCAATTGTTATATTTTTATATAAATCTTCCGTTTGTAGAGCTGGTAGCCGATGCACCAGTTTATGCCGACGAACAACAGCGCATAGGCCAGTGAACCGCCGGTTTCACCGAATATCGGCATCAGCAATATCTTATATAGGAATGTGTGTATACTGATGCTGCTTTCTCCCCATGGGAAACAGATGCTGCCGAAGAGAATACTAAGCACGCCTCCCAATACATACATGAACAGGGGATTGACGCCGAATGATTCGAAGAACAGGCTCCATTTCTTATAGTCTTTTACATCGATAATCCAGATGAGCAGTGCCAGAAAGCTGGAAGCCAACCCGCATGTTGTGAGAACGAAGGTAGGCGACCAAATCTTTTTGTTGATTGGGCATCCGTAACTCAACAAGAAACCGGAGAATGTAAGGATAGTGCCTACTAAAAACAATTTGATGAGATGTGAGTTGAGCATGCTTTCACGATCTTCATTGGCTTTGCCCCCTTCGAGCATCATGCGTCCCACACAGAAGCCCAGCAGTACATGGGCTATGGCGGGAATGGTACTTAAGAGGCCTTCCGGATCGATGCCGTTGTCCTTGTACATGTGTGCTGGGGTCAGGATAGTGCGGTCTACGATAGAAAGTATGTTCGTATCGTTATAGGCAAATCCATTGCCACATAGCAATAGGATGAAATATCCTGTCAGAAGAGTGGCGATAAGATACGGGATGTTCTTGTGCTTCATGGTCAGGGCAATGATAGCGGTAGCGCCATAGCAGAGAGCCAGGCGTTGCATGACACCCAGAATACGGATACGATCGAACGTCCATACGGATTCCCATAGTTGCGTGCCGAAACTGATGCCTTCGGTGGGAGAGGTCCAATAATAACAGAACTTCGAGAACCAGCCGATAGCCATACCTATGAGGAAGATAAGTATGGTGCGTTTTAAGATTTTTATGCCGGCGGCATGACTGAATTCAAAATTATATTTCTTCAAAGAAATGTACGTGGAAATCCCCATGATGAACATAAAGAAAGGGAACACAAGGTCGGTGGGGGTAAGGCCGTTCCATTCCGCATGGCGCAAGGGGGCGTAAATATGTGCCCATGTGCCCGGATTGTTGACCATGATCATTCCTGCAATGGTGACTCCCCGGAGGATGTCAAGGGCAAGAATACGTTTGTTTGTTTTTACTGCATTACTCATAATTTCAGGTGTGTTAAGTTAGTCTTGGGTTGTTGTCAAAGGTTGTGTGCATTGATCTACGAGGTAGGCAATGGACACATATGGGATACCGGAGTTGGTTGTCAGTCCGATTTCACAGGTGCGGCTGTTGGAGTAACCGATGCCGATGCCGGCAGCCTCTATCTGTGGACGGAGCTTACGCAGGGCGTAGGCATTCAGTTCGGGATACGTGAAGCCTCGGTCGCCGGCAAAGCCGCAGCAACCTACTTCTTCCGGCACGATGACCTTTGTGGAGCAGAGCCGTGCCAGGGCTATGATTGTATCGGCCAGTCCCATTTTACGCATGGAGCACGTTATGTGGACTGCTATGGGTCGGTCAATGGGAGTGAATGACAGCTTGTCGCGCAGGAATGTGTATATGAACTCTGCCGGTTCATAAAGTTTCATTTTTTGAATGGTGCTGCGCATGCGGTGCAGACATGGGCTTTGGTCGCACAGGACAGGGTATTTCCCTTCTTCGCTGGCTTCCCAAAGCGCTGCTTCCAGTTCGGCTGTTTTGCGGTTGGCTATGTCGAGCATGCCTTTGCTCTCCCAGATTGTGCCGCAACAGAGCTTTTCCATGTTTTTAGGGAAGATGACTTCGTAACCGCCTTTTTGGAGCAGGGCGATCATTTTGTTGACCAGCGGCTGTTCCACAGGAGATTTCTTGGGCAGCCCCATCGTTTGGTTGATGCAACTGGGGAAGTAGACTACTTTATTTCCGGCTTTTAATTCTTTAGGTTTGAATTTGTAGGGCTTTGGCATTGCCGGAGTCCATAGGGGGATGCCGAGGGCATTGTGCATGCCTTTGGTGATACTGCTCATCGCTTTTGTTCCCAAAATGGAATGGCCGAGGTCTGCCAGTCCTAATATAGGTCGCAGTGCGCTTTTGATACCTGCAAAATGGTTGGCGGCAAAATTTCCGGCTTTATAGCCTAAACTGCCTTGCGGTAATTCTTCCTGGCGGATGATGTGCGTAAGGTCACCAGTATTGATTCCCATAGGGCAAGACATGGAGCACAGTCCGTCTCCGGCACAAGTCCGGTTTCCGGGGTAGAGATATTGCTTTTCCAACAAGGCCAGACGTTCAGGAGCATCGCCATTCTGCCGGAGACGGGCAATCTCTCTTTGCAGTACGATGCGTTGTCGCGAGGAAAGGGTGAAACCGCAGGAAAGGCAGTTCACTTCACAAAAGCCACATTCAATGCAGCGGTTCACTTTGGCAGCAGGGCTTTTCGCATCTAAGGGTATGAGAGGAAGCGGTTTGAAGTTCTTTATATGGCATTTCGGGTCATCATTGAAGATAACGCCCGGATTCAACAAGCCCTGTGGGTCAAATAGCTTTTTAACGGCTTTCATTACTTCGTAGGCGGAGTCTCCCCATTCGTAACGAACAAAGGGAGCCATGTTGCGTCCTGTACCATGTTCCGCCTTCAGAGAACCATCGTATTTGTCCACCACCAATGTTTTGACATCGTTCATCAGCTCCTCGTAACGCTTTACTTCGGCGTCACTGCCAAAGGACTGGTTGAGGATGAAGTGATAGTTACCTTCCAACGCATGTCCATATATACAGGCGTCTTCGTAACCATGCCGGGCGATGAGTTGCTGTAACTCGGCGGTTGCCTCGGGCAAATCTTCGATGTGGAAAGCCACATCTTCGATGAGACAGGTTGTTCCCGGTTTTCGCGTTCCGCCTACGGAAGGGAAGATACCGGAACGGATAGCCCAGTATTGTGAATATTCCTCGGGCTTGTCTGTGAAGCGTACAGGCGTATAGGTTCGGAAGTGAGAGAGACAATGTTCTATTGCACCGATATTCCGTTTCAGTTCTTCGTCTGTGCAGGCTTTGGTTTCGGTCAGTACGGCAGTCAGTCCGGTTTCGTCTCCCGGTTCTATGCCGGGCAGGGGAGATGAACATATTTCTCCTCTGTATTTCAGGAATATGGGGTCGCTGACCGATGCCAGGGACTTCCAATCCAGTAGTTCTGCTCCTTTTACAATCCACCCGCCGTTGTTGTCCGTCAGCTTCTTCATGGCCACTACGGCACGACAAGCGTCTTTTATAGTCTTGAAGTAGAGCATGGCGCTTGCCTTACAGGGATAGTCGTACTCTGTTTTCATGGTGACTTGCGAAAGGAATGCCAATGTTCCTTCCGAACCGACCATAAGGTGAGCTATGATATCGAACGGATCGTCAAAGCGGATGAAAGGAAGGAGGTTCAGTCCTGTTACGTTCTTGATGGAATATTTGTAATGAATACGCTCGGATAGTTTTTCATCGGCGCGTACTTCATCGCGAAGCGTACAAATCCGGCGCAAGAAATCGCGGTGTGTCACTTCGAATGCGGCGCGGCTGACGGCATCTCCGGTGTCAAGCACCGTTCCGTCTGCCAAAATAATACGGGCGGAAAGAAGCACCTTGTCACTGTTGGCGTGTGTGCCGCAGTTCATGCCGGAAGCGTTGTTCATGACGATACCGCCCACCATGGCGCTTTTGACGGAAGCTGGGTCCGGAGCGAACTTCCTCCCGAAAGGGGCTAACAGCTCATTGACCCGTTGACCGATGATGCCGGGTTGCAGGGTAATTTCCTCATGGTCGGCGGAAAGGCTGTATTGTTCCCAGTGTTTGCCGGCTACGATGAGTATGGAGTCACTGATGGCTTGTCCGGAAAGGCTGGTTCCTGCCGCTCGGAAAGTTACGGGCAGGTGGTGGTGGCCGGCTAGTTTCAGTAATCGGGAAATCTCTTCTTCTCCCTCCGAGCGGATTACGATTTGCGGGATGAGGCGGTAAAAACCTGCGTCCGTTCCCCATGCCAGTCGGCGGAGTTCATCGGTGTAGATCCTTTCTTGCGGGATGAACTGTTTCGCTTCCTGCAGGAAAGCCATGTAGTTACTCTGTTTCATAACGTATAATTTGTTACTGTCATGCATGTTTCCGTATACTCTCGTCGGGATGTGCTGTGAAGCGCATTTGCGGAGTGAAGGATTCAGTATACGACTGAAATGCATTCAGGATCATATCAATTTGTATTCAGTTTTGCTTGTCAAACTATTTGTATAAATAATATGGTTTCGACAGTTTGCGGAAGTCTTCGACATCCTTATACCAATACTCCCGGATATCCTCCCACCGGTTGCGCTTGCTGAACCGTTCGCGTATCTGTTTGGAACCGCTTACTTTATCGAACATGGCAAACCGGCCTTTGTCTGCATGGTCGAAGACGGCACGTTCGGGATAGAGGGCGGCTACTTTCTCCATGACGAGAAACTGTATTTCACTGAGTGGAGCTTTGCCAAAGTCCATAATGTGCACCTGCACACCTTGCAACAGTTCGCCTTTGCCTACGGAGTAGAACGGTTTCAGATACATAGGCCGGAAGATAACACCCGGTACGCCCAGGCTGTTCAGGCTTTTGGCAAGTTTCTCCGCTTCCACCCATGTAGCGGCAAACATCTGGAACGGAATCGTATAACCTACTCCGATAGACATGTAGTCTAACTCGCCTAAAATTCCGCTGACAGGATAGAAAAATGCGGAATGTGGATGTGGGATGTGCGGGGATGAAGGAACCCATTGCAAGCCGGTCTGTGTGTAGTCCATTTTGCGCTTCCAGCCTTTCATTTTTACAACCTGCAGTTTGCATTGCTTTCCGTCTTTCAGCATCTTCTCTCCATTCAGCAGTAAAGCCAACTCACCGCAAGTGAGCCCGTAAAGATACGGAATTTTGAATTGGCTGACAAACGAAATGCAGTCATCTTCTGTCAGATTGCCTTCAATCTTCAACCCGCCTACGGGGTTGGGGCGGTCCAGTACAATAAATTCTTTTCCGTTTTCGGCGGCAGCTTCCATGGCAAGTCCCATCGTGCTGATATATGTGAACGAACGGCAACCGATGTCCTGTATGTCATATACCAGTACATCGATGTCTTTCAGCATTTCCGGGGTCGCTTTGCGTGTCTTGCCGTAGAGGGAATAAACGGGCAGCCCGGTGGAGGGGTCTTTTATGTCGGTCACATGGTCGCCTGCATGTACATCGCCGCGCACGCCATGTTCCGGACCGTAAAGGGCTACGAGGTTCACGTTCGGTGCTTCATGCAGAATGTCTATGGTGGACTTTAACTTGTTGTCTACTCCGGTAGGATTGGTAATCAAACCTACGCGTTTCCCCTCCAGGCACTTGAAGTTCTGTTCTTTCAGCACCTCAATGCCGGTTTTGATTCTTATCTTCTGTGCTTGTGCCATACTGCCGCAAAGGAGGCAGAGCAAGCAGGCTATAATTGTTCTTTTCATAAGCATGTATTCTGAATTAGTTATGTTGTTTGTATCCGTCACTCTTCATAATCATTTTTTTCCGTATTCCGGATCAATCCTTCTGTCTGCAAAAATTGTGACTATTACGGTGGCGACACAGCAGATTATCACCATCCAGAAGAAGTTGATGTAGCCGATTGCTTCCTGAATATACCCTGCAAACATACCCGGAATCATCATACTCAATGCCATGAATGCGGTGCAGATGGCATAATGGGATGTCTTGAACTCACCTTCGGAGAAGTACATCATATAGAGCATGTAGGCTGTGAATCCGAATCCGTAGCCGAATTGTTCGATAGCAATAGCCGTTGATATGGCAAACAGGTTTTCGGGCTGGCAAACAGCCAGGTAAACGAAAGTCAGGCAGGGGAGCGTCATACATGCCGCCATCCACCAAATGGACTTCTTTAATCCTATGCGCGATGCGAACAGTCCTCCGAGGATGCCGCCCAGAGTGAGAAAAATTACTCCGATAGTGCCATATACGATGCCCACTTCTGCCGTAGATAGCCCTAAGCCTCCCACTCCTTTGGCGGCAACAAGGAAAGGCATGCACATCTTGATGAGGAATGCCTCGGGCAGACGGTAGAGCAGCATGAATACGATGGCAAGCAACACGCCCGGTTTGGTGAAATAAGTGGCGAATGTACGGCCGAATTCTTTGAAGATGGCCTTTGCACTGGCTGTTCCCGGCGCCAGTACCGATTTGTCGGAAGCCGGTTTGGGGATTGCAAAGAGGTGATAGAAACTTACTGCACTGAACATGACGGCTGTAACCAGCATCGTGATGGTCCATGACAGTGGGATATTGTCGTATTTCAATTCGATGGCGCCGGCAATGGCTACGAGCACTCCTTGTCCGAAAATGGACGCGAGACGATAGAACGTACTGCGGATACCGACGAATTCTGCCTGTTCGCCCGACTTTAACGCCAGCATATAGAATCCGTCCGCTGCAATGTCGTGTGTGGCGGAGGCAAATGCCGTAATGATGAACAGTACCAGGGTAATGGTGAACATGCTGATAGGAGTCGTTCCGGCTGCCATGGTCGCTTCGTCCGGACGTGGAATGGTCAGGGTCAGCAAGATAAAGGCTATCGACATCAGTATCTGCATGGAAACAACCCACCATCTTTTGGTCTTGATGATGTCCACAAACGGGCTCCAGAAGGGTTTGATAGTCCAGGGTAGATACAGCAAGCTGGTAAACAGCGCCATGTCTCCGTTGGGAACACCCATTTTGGCAAACATCAGTACTGAGATGTTATTCACGATAAAATAAGGGATGCCTTGTGCAAAGTACAGGGTGGGCACCCATGCCCAAGGGGATATTTTCTTGATATTATTCATTCTGTTGGTTGTTTTTCGGTTATTAGATTAGTCATATAGTTTGTCAATAGTGGCACCGGTATAGTAGTGCAGCAGTATCGCGTCATATTGATATCCCTGCTCTCCCATTACGGCAGCGCCTATCTGGCAGAGGCCCACGCCATGTCCCCAACCGGCTCCTGTGAGGATAAAACGTCCGGGTATACCTTCCGCCGACAGTTCTGCCCGGTCTATGACAAAGGCGGAACTGTAAAGGTGTGAAGGAGACAGGGTGCGTCGGATCTCTAACTCTTTGCCGATAGTACGTGTCTTTTTGGTCCCGACGATTTTCAGCTTCCAAAGGCGTCCGGAAGTGCCGCGGGCCACAGGAACAAGATCGATTATCCGCCCGTAGTCAACTCCGGAACGTTTCAGGATGAGGGCAGAGAGCTCGTCCTGAGTATATTCTACTTCCCAGCGGTAGAAATCTGTGGTTTCCTGGTCGTAATTGTTGAGAACCTGCAACAGGATTTTCTTGTCCGTAGTGTTGCAAAATGATTCGGGAGAGGTGCGTATCCAGCGGTCGGCTTCGGCTTCCTGTGTCAGGTCGGGCAACTTGGAAACGAGTTTTCCGCTTCCTGTCAAATAATCACGTTGTTTGGCGAGGTAAGGGCGTCTGGTGTCTTCCCAGCAATATTGAAATTCTTCGAAGATACCGCCGCAGCATTTGGAGAAACGGGCGTCGCAGATGTTGCCTTCCGAAGTAAGCACCTGTCCGCGGGTAGCGGCTATCGCCTGCCTGACTATGTCGGTAGAGGTGCGGGTAATTCCCTGATAGCGTTGGCAGTGATCGTCTGCACATACATCGAAATGGGTATGGTCTTCGCGGTCGTACCAGCGGATTAATTCCTCGTCGGTTTGGGTGAAAGCGGAATAACCGGTGTGTGCTTCTGTGATTTCCTTGTTCTTCCGTATCTGCGCCAATAGCCAACTGCGTGAAATGACAGCGTGTGCTTTCAGCAGTTCTAAGGAAGCTGTTGCACTCATTTCGCTGGAAATGACACTCGTCAGATAGTCTTCGATATGGATGACATTGATGCCTGTTAATTTGCCGTTTTCCACAATAATTTTCAAAGAACCAGAAAAGCGTTGGTCTTCTTTGCGCTCCCAGTGGAAGTTTATGCCGATAGTCACGTCCAGCAATTCAAAGGCGGCAGTTTCTTCCAGAGGTTCAAACAACAATTCATCATATTGCCGGCCGTTCCAAAGGATTCTTCCTTCGTTATAGGTGACGACTTGTTTGCCACAGACTTCCTTACCGGATGTGTGGTAGGGGGTCAGTAGGATGAACTCTATCTGCGGTTCGAATAATATACCGACTTCTACTTTAGGTTCTTTCATATTCGTCTGTTTATAAAGAATAACGATGTTATATTTGTTCTTTGATACGTTGCCGTACCTTTTGGAAATCTGTGGGCGAAAGGCATACTTCACCTAATATTTGTGCGATGTCCTCTGCCGTTATTTTGATGAAATCTTTTTCGACGGGAGTGATGAATACACCGCCTAAATCAACGGATGCAGGACTGCTTAGCAGATTTGCGTCTCCTTCGGCTGTGTAACAGGCCGGACGGTGTTTGGCGCGGGGAAAGATGAAAACAATCCATTTGCCGGCCTCGTACATTCCGAGAACGTTCATCATCGGTTCGTCCTCACCAGGTTGTATGTCCAAAGAGTGATAGACGATGTCGAACAATTTAATTGCAGTTTTCCGGTCGGCAGACTCAATAACAAGCGTAGTGCGTGGGGTGTCGTTCAGGTGCCAAAGGGTGGCTTGACCGTAATCCGCTACTTTGCCTGCCACCAGCTCTCGCCAGCTTTGCTCAATGGGCATGAAGCCTTTGTTGCCAGCTTGGAAATGTGCATGGTCGGGAGCGGAAGCGCCGCATTTGGGGCCGTTGTAAAAGATTGTATAATCAGTCAACTGTTGTGCCAGATCCAGCATATCGCCGAAACGGGGGGATATGCGTTGATTCACATGCGCCGTTTCCGGTATCGTCAAATGACGGGGAAATATAGGAAACGGATTGACTAATATATTATAGTGCCCTTCAAATGGAATGCCTTTTTGCTCTGCCGGCAAATTGGCGGGGCAGAGAAAGCATTTCCGCTCCTTTATGGACTTGGCATCTACTTTGGCTCCGGAAGACACGATACGTGCCGGATTGAACTGAACCTTGTAGAGAATCCCGTTTACATTCAGTTCTTTCACCTGTACCCCGGAAAGGGCGGCGTAGTTGTTACGCGCCGTTTCCCAGGAAACAAGTTGCTCGGTCAGAAGATTGTGTATGGTCTGGTTCATAGATTATTTCTTGTTTTTCTTGTTCATTGCTACACGCGCCTGCAATTCCCAAGTGCGGATGCGGTCTTTATACAAGTTGTGTCCGTTCATTTTAACGACATCCAATGAAGCGTCTGAGTTGTCATCCCAGCGGCGGCAGAGGTAAACGACTTCGTAGACACGACCTATCTGGTATCGGCGGGAGAAGTTCAACCCCAAAGCATAGTCTTCACCATAGCTTGTATTGGGTACTTTAACTTCACGCAACACCGGAGTATAGAATGCACGCGGTGCACCTAGTCCGTTGATGCGCAGGGCATTGTTTCGCCCGTTGTGCGGTGTCCATTCCTTGTGGTCGATAATGCCCGGTGCAATCATATTCATATTGAAGTCCGTCATCATGTAGGTACCCACTACCATAGCACAGTTCTGTTCGTAGAAAGCGCGTACCATTATAGCCAACGTATTTTCATTGGCGTATACGTCGTCGCTGTCCAACTGTATGGCAAACTTTCCGCATTTGGGATGGTGTACGCCCATGTTCCAGCAACCACCGATACCGAGATCGTTGCGTTCGGGGATTATATGGATGAGGCGTTCATCGTTTTTGAACTCGTCGATAGCTTCTGTGGTTCCGTCTGTGGAGTGGTTGTCAATAATGATGAGGTTGAACTTGAAGTCTGTCTTCTGACTTAGAACGGAACGGATAGCATCGCGAATGGTGCGGATGCGGTTGCGTACGGGGATGATGACAGATGCCTCGTACTCGAAGTTGCCGGCAGAAAATTCTATTTGCTTGAATTCCGGTTCCAGATAACCGCCTATTTCTTTCAGGTGTTCCGTACATGCTTCTTCCATTTCAATCTGACGGTTACGGTTCTTCGGATCGACATAGTCAAAAATCTTTTCGCCGCTTGTGCGCGTATCATTTTCCACCTCGCTGTACAGGTATTCGTTGATGTGCACAAGATCTGCATTTTGGCTCAACTTCAGGCGTAAGTCGTAGAGACCGGCAAAGTTATACTCGGATGTTATGCGTCCGGCTGCCTCTTTTAGTCTGGATGTATTGAAGAGTAGTACTGAACCGAAGTTGAAATCATCCCTTAGCGAGCCGAACTGGTAGTCTATGACAGGGGCATTGGTTTGTTTGCCACCGGCTATCTGATAATGGTCGGCATATACCATTCCCGCATCCGAATCTTCGGCGATGTGCATCATGCGCTCCAGTGCAAACATTCCCAGTTCAAGAGTGGTCTCTTTGGTATAGAGCAATGTATATTCCGTATTCGCTTTTTGTGCTATGGCTTTCATGGTAGCGCTGCTATGAGGCATGTCTACAACTAAAAGTTCGCAACCGGGCAGCGGTTCAAGGGTAGAGTCTGTTGTTACCAAGTGGATATTTCCAACGAGACCGGTAATCTGTAATCCTTGTACTGTCTTTTCAGCTTGTTCTTTTCCTGCGTAGGGAATAAAGCAATCAATCTTCTTCATATCTGTAAGGTGTTATTTTTTATTTTTGGTTCTTATTTTTTTATTTTGAATTTAAGTAACCCTGCCTCTCCTCCGGTGGCGGTGAACAGTATCCGGTTACCGCTTAGCGGCACTACGGTGCTTATAAGGGAGTTACCTATTTTGTGTTTCCACAATACTTTTCCGGTCTTAGCCTCCAATGCGAAGATAAGACCTTCTTTTGTGCTTCCAAATACGATCCCATCTTTTTCGACCTGCATGGAAGGTGCGTGCTCGTAGCCGAATCCGACATTGGATGCCCATAATTCATGCGGGTGGCTGCCTTTGGTGGAGTAGCAGACGATACTGTCGTTCATCGTTTTGCTGTAAATGCGTTCTCCATCTTCGGACAATCCTATCGTTTCGCGTACCATAGACTGGAAGGTGCGCCATACGGTATTGCCTGTTTCTATCTCAATGGCAGTCATGGCGCGTTGCGGGTCGGTGATGAATACTTTCCCCTCTGCGGCTACCGGCCATACGGCTGCCGGAGAAAAGTGCATGCGGGTCAGTCCGCCTGTCCATTTCCATAACTCCCTGCCGTCTGCCTTATTCAGCGCATACAAAGTGTTGTCCCATGCACCGAAGATGACTTTGCTGTCCGTCACCAGAGGTTTGGTTTCAATGTAACCCTTTACACCTGTAAAAGTCCACTTTATCTCTCCGTTGCAGGTGTTGATGGCGCGAAAGGTATGGTCGCTGGCGCCTATATAGGCAGTGCCGTTGTCTATGGTTACTGCCCCCAATACGGGTTCGGAGGTTTCCACTGTCCACAATAAGTTTCCGTTTTGAGCATTCAGACCGTATATTTTGCAGTCTGCGGAACCGAAAACAACAATCCCCTCGCTGACAGCGGGTGTTCCGACGATTCTTTTTCCGGACTGGAAACGCCATAGCGCCTTGCCGTCTTTAAGAGCATAGGCGGTCAGGTATCCCATGTCGTCACCGATGAAGACTTTATCCTTTTCTACAGCTGGCGAGCAATAAATGCCGACTCCGGTTTTTGTTATCCATTGTTCTTTCACCTGCGGATATTCTTTGTTTACGGAGAAGTCCGGATATTTTTCGGCTTTCCCATTGCGCTCGTAATACGATTCTGTCAGGGAGAAACCTGCCCATTGTTTTTTCGGCTCTCCGATACGTTGTGTATAGACGCGAATGGAGTCCTTGGTTATCTCGTAGATGCCATAACCCGGTTTCCCATCCTTGTCACGCAGGTTGCTGCGCATTAATACTCCCGGAATACCGTCATAACGCAAATCGCGGTTACGGTGATAGTGTCCGCCGATGAATAGGCGTATGTTATACGGACGTACGGCATCTGTCACCTCATACCAGTTATCCACATCGCCTTCTATCATTGGGTAGTGGGTCACAAGTATTACAGGCTTGTTCTGTTGAGGATCTCCGGTGTTGTATTGATTCATTCTTTCCGTCATCCAACGGATATCCTGGGGAACGACATGCCCGTATGCCATACGCATCAGGGGCCCGGAGTTAAAACCTAAAAATAAGAATCCTTTGTGTTCGAAATCGAACCGTTCGCCACCGAAGATTTCTCCGAAGGCGGTACAGCCGGAATCGCTCCATTTGGTTTCATGGTTGCCCAGTGCCACATAGTATTTCACTTTCAGCAGGTCAAGGCATGATTTTACTTTTTCCATAGTGGCACGATCGCCTTCCTCGGTGATGTCTCCTGTTACTAATACAAAGTCGATGCTGTCTGTGGCATTTATCTGTGCGATAGAACGCAACAGGTCTTCGGTAGGGTTGGGGTTGCTTGGACTTAGATGAATGTCCGTCAATTGTGCGAAGCGGAACGCTATTTGTTGCGCCTGCGCCATAAACGGCAGCAGGCACACAAGCAGGGCACTGATGAATAGTCTTCGGTTCATAGATGATGATTGGTTTTATAATTTTTCTTTTTACTTTTTGGTATTGCTGTCGAAAAACGTCATAATGGCGTTCATCAGATATTCTCTTTCTTCCGTAGTACGCAGTGACTCGAAAGGAAAACCTAATACGCAAGTCTTATAACTGCCTTGATAGGCTACGCCGGCGCTCAGGTTATTTTCCGGGTAACGCATGATTGTATATGCTCCTTCCGTAGCAGGTTCAATAGCATCGGGAGATTCTACGACGTAAGAATCAGAGTTCAGCTCATTGTAATAGGTATAGTTTCCTGTAAGGGAGGGGAACGGGGAAGTTACGCACTTCACCTTGCCCATAATGGCTGCTTGTCCCGCACGCCACTTATATTTCAGGACTTCCATTGCAAATTTCTTATCTTCTTCTTTGGCAGTAATAAGGCGGTTATCCCATAGGTCTGTCCCTACGTATGCTCCGGATATGAAGATGTTGCCGCCCTGGTTGCAGTAGGCCGTAATACATTCTTGCATCGGTTTGCTGAATGTTTTGAACTCCAGAGGTTTTACTCCGCCTCTACCTATCTTGGTTTGACATTCTTTGCCGAGGATAAGATCGGTGTATTTATAATCGTCCAAGGTTATTTGCCCATCTTCAACGGCTTCGTCGCTGCATGACACAAAGGAGTAACCTGCCTTCAGTATGGCAGTTCCATGCAGGGCCGGATAATCGAACGTGTTTCCGGCGATGACCTGTGTCTCATAATTACTGTAACTGTCACCGAAACCGGACGCGTCATCATCCATCCAGGGGATGGAGCGACGGTACTCTTTCATTTTTCCTATATAACTGATGTCTTTGGTGTAGGGCACTCCATGGTCTAATTCATCCAGAAAGCCGGCAAGCAATGTATCTGCCGGAGGGGCAGCGACAAAATCAGCGGGTGCACTGATGCGGTCAAACCCATTCACTACCAATACGGTCCCTTTGCTGTTGAAAGCCTGCCCTGCCGAAAGTATTTCGGAGGGGAAACTTTCACCACCTTTGTTGAGGGCGGTTACTTTGTAGCTGCATACAACACCCGCCGGAAGCGTGGTGCGATAGCTGTTTTTATCTACTACTACGCCGTTGTCAAAGTCGCCGTTGCCGGTACGGGTGTAGACAATGTATTTTTCGGCATTGGCTGTCGGTTCCAATGGATCGGCTACTGCTTGCCAGGTTAGTTCAATCTCATTTTCACTTATCATACGCAGGGCCATGTGGTCGACCGGTAAAGGCTGCACGATATAGTTCGTGCGGTATTGTGAGCAGAGGAACTGCAACATTCCTTTGTAGATGGCGCGGCTTACCGTAAAGCGAAAACGCGGATCAAGCCCGTATCGCATATCTGCGAAATTCTGGTGGGAAAGTAACTCAAGCAGCATAGTCGGCACTTGGGGTACACGCGCTTCGTAATACGATTGATTCCATTTTCCGCGGCGTGTCCATTGGGGTTCGTAAAGAGTGCGGATATCGCGCACGATATTGGACTGAATCAGGTCCGTCAAATCATGTGAGAGATAGCGTGACGCGCCGTTGGCGAACACCCCCTTGTAGGAGTCAGTTTGGTAAATGCCGAGTGTTCCGATGATGGAGTCGTTGAGTGTGGTTCCGGCATCCGAATGGAAGGCGAATGCCATATCTACCGGAATGTTCAGACCTCTTTCTGTGGGATTGGCAGCAGAACCACCGGCGAGATAGTTCACCCATATAGCGCGGCTTTTATAATCATCTGTGTAATCATTCTTACCCTGACTTTCCGAATACACACTGTCCGGGATGCCTGCCCATTGCATCCAATAACGGGCGGCTTCGCAGAAACGCGGATAGCCGCTTTCCTGATATATGGCTGTATAGGGTGACTGATGTGTGGTTTTAGTCTGTTTGGTTTCATCCGATGAATTGGCGGTTTTATCGGAGCTTTTCAGATTATCCGTAGCACCTTCTTCCGAAATGCGACGGGCAATGTTACCCATGCCGCCGCCTATTTTGATCGCATCGGCTGTCACTGTTTGTCCGGCTTTGGCGGAACGATTGCTCAAGGTTACTTTGTATGCATTATCCTGTCCTGCGTCGAAACCGAAAGTGCCTAAATAAATCCAGGTACCACCGCCCATCTGCTGGTTGACTTTGAACCGGGATGCTCCGCCTTTATGGTGGACGGTGTAGAGGGCGTCATCACTGCTGTTCGGGACGGTATGATAGGATACATAGACTGCGTATTGTCCGTCCCGGGGAATTTCGGGTATCCATTCGGCAACGCTTTCTTTTCCTTTCTTAATAGTCTCTATGGTGCGGAATGTTCCTTCTTTAAATGGATTCTCAAAATCGGTGTATAACGGGCGTAGATGTGCAAAACCTTTTCCGACACCTTGCATCCAAGGCTTGTCGGTTACCTTTTCCGTATAAATGGAGCGTGTATTGAGGCAACCGTCGTTATCAATAATGATTTCGGCAGTCTGGTAGTCACGCTCACGTGGAATCAGCACATTGGCTCCGGCATTTTCCAGCATCGGGACGAGGTAGGGGAGAACAAAACTTTGTGTATACAGGTCCTCCACAGTCTGAAGACAGCGGGCGCGTTGCCACTCCCAACGGTCTAGTTTCGGCTCATAGTAGAAACCATGGCTTTGCCATAAGGCTATGTGGCGATTCTGCAATCCGTTAGTGGGCGTATAGGGTCTGGATACTTTGGTCACCAAAGGCTTTTTCACTTCTTGGCTGAATACCAGGGCTTTTTTATCTTTTTTTGAACGAAGCGCCTGAGGTATCAGTTCTTCAATACAGTGTTTATTGGTATGTAACTGCAATCTGTATTTTGTAAGTTCGGCCGGTAACAAGGCGCTGATTCCTTGATAAATCTCTGCCACGTTATTTTCCCGGAAAGGAATGTAGGAACAGTTCATGTTGGCAAACAGTTGCAGAGCGTTACCCTTTATGGCAACGGAGTCAATCGTGATGTGTCCTATGGATACCTCTTTTCGCGCGGTAGCATCCAGAAATTTTCCTATTTCTTGGCGGATTTCTGGAGAGAGTTCTTGCGCGCCGCCCGTATGGGGGATAAGGACGGCGACAAGCATACTGAATAAAAAGTGAAGTCTTACATTCATGATGATGACGTATTAAGTTAAATGTTTTTCTTGTTTTTTCTTATCAATATGCAGAGTCCGATGAATGTGAACAATGCGTTGAATATGAGCAACTCATAGCTGAACTGATAACCGTTGAACCATGCCTCCGAATTCTTTTGCAGGATAAAACAGAGAAACGGGGAAGCGACAGCTACTGCCGGTATATATTTATCATGCACTTGCTGCTTCATAAAGATGCCGAAGGCAAACAGACCCAGGATAGGACCGTATGTGTAGCTTGCCAGAATATATACGGCATCGATTACGCTGGTATTGTTCAACAGATTGAACACAAAGATAGTGACCCCCATTATTACGGCCATTCCCACGTGCACCCGTTTCCGGATTTTCACAACCTCTTCTTCCGTCTTGCCTTTCGTGCCTAGAATATCTACGGTGAAAGACGTTGTGAGTGCAGTCAATGCAGAGCCGGCTGCCGAATAGGCGGAGGAAATCAGTCCGATGATAAACAGAATACCTACAATGACAGGGAAGTAATTCCCGGTGGCGATTACGGGGAAGAGTTTATCGCTTTTATCCACTTGTATGCCTTGGCTGTCGGCAAATGTGTAAAGCAACACACCTAGCATCAGGAACAGCAGAATAACGAAGCACTGTGAAATGATGCTGGTGATCATATTCTTTTGCGAGTCTTTGAAGTTTTTACAACTGAGATTGCGTTGCATCATATCTTGGTCTAATCCAGTCATGGCTACCATGGTGAACGCTCCGGCGAAAAACTGCTTGAAGAAATATTGTTTGCTGTTGATGTCATCGAAAAAGAAAATGCGGGACATGTCACTGTCGGCAATCGTGCTTATCATGCTTGTAAGAGACAGGTTCAGGTCGGAAGCTATGTAACAGATGCATAACACCACAGAGACAACAAGGCAAAAAGTTTTCAAGGAATCTGTCCAGATAAGTGATTTCACTCCACCGCGGAATGTGTACAACCATACCAATGCTACGGTGATAGCCACATTTAGAATAAACGGCAGGCCAAACGGTTCAAAAACCAGTAGTTGCAAGGTCAGGCAAACCAGGAATAAGCGTACTGCTGCTCCCAGCATTTTAGAGATAAAAAAGAACCACGCTCCGGTGTGGTATGAAGACATTCCGAAGCGGTTCTCCAAGTATTCATAAATGGAAACCAAATTCATCCGGTAGAACAATGGTGTCAAAATAAAAGCAATGATTAACTGCCCGGCTACGAAGCCCAATACCATTTGTAGATATCCGAAACTACTGGAAGCAACCATGCCGGGTACAGACACGTATGTCACTCCCGATATGCTGGAACCAATCATTGCAAAGGCTACCACATACCAGGATGACTTGCGGTTGCCTACAAAGAAACCCGCATTGTCTGCTTTTCTGCCGGCAATGTAGGATACTGTGAACAGTATTATAAAATAGGCGGCAATAGTAATGATAACGGATAGTGGATTCATTATGGAGCTTGGGTATTAGTATTTACAGGTTAATCAGTAATTATTTTCTATGGATGGCTATTCTTTGTAGAGCAAATAGGGCTTCCTTTGCTCTTTGAACCTTTCCACATCGCCTTTCCAACAGCTTTTAATTTCTTCCGCGCTCTTTCCGTCTTTTATCATCTTCCGGACATAGTCTGTGCCTACCAGCAGTTCGAAGAAAGGGCGGAAGAAATGATCGCCCATATTCAAGTTTTTATAAGCATCAATTATATAGCTCAGGTCTACTCCTCGTTTCCAGATTTCCTCATCGCTCATATTGCTGAGATTTACGCCATGGCATAGCTTGTTCAGCTGGGGCGGATTCTTAGCTCCGGGAACGCTTTTGGGCGTGAAGCTGTAAGTGTAACCTGTCATATTAGGGTGGCCGTATATTTGGAAGGGGAAGGAGGTGCCTCTTCCCAAACTGACGGGAGTTGCTTCGAAGTAACAAGTAGCCGGATATAAATAGACCGATTTCATGTTCGGAAGGTTGGGAGATGGTGGAACCGGCAATGTGTATTTTGTCTGATGCGTGTAGTTCTTGCAAGGTATGACGATGAGGTCGCATACGCGTGAAGCCGGTAGCCAACGTTCTCCGTTTACCATTAGTGCCAGTTCGCCCAGAGTCATGCCATGCACAATGGGGATGGGCAGCCAGCCTACTCCGGATTTATATTTCATATCCAATATGGGCCCGTCCACGTAATGTCCGTTCGGATTGGGCCGGTCCAACAGCAATACCTTGCGGTTATATTCGGCACAAGCGTCCATCAACCGGCACATTGTTATATAATAGGTATAAAATCGTAAGCCTACATCCTGTATATCGATTACCAGTATGTCGAACTTCCTCATGGATGCCTCACTCGGTTTCTTGTCTTTTCCGTCATAAAGGGAAAGGATAGGCACGCCTGTTTTCTTATCGACAGAGCTGGATACGTGTTCTCCTGCATCTGCATTTCCGCGAAAACCATGTTCGGGTGAGAATATGGCTACTACATTGAATTCATTTTCCAATAGGATATCCAGTAAGTGCTTGTCTCCCACCATGCCGGTATGATTGGAAAAGATGGCAATCCGTTTACCTTTTAGAATTGGAAAATATTCTGCGGTCTGCTCATCGCCCAGAATCGGGCGTTCCTTTTGTGCCTGACACAACAGTGAACTACACAGCAGAATGGTTAATAGTAGTAGTTTCTTCATATATATAGTATTAAGGAAAGTTCATATGGACAAAGATACTCTTTATTTTAATATCAAAAACACTTATTTGCAAATATTTGATATTATAATTATTAATTTGCAATTAAAAAACAGCGGTTCTATCTGATACTCGAGATGCTATATTTAAAAAAAAGTACCTGACTCGTTTTTTCTTGTCAGGTACTTTTTTCTTAGTTAAACTTTGATGAGACACCGTATAGGATTGTCGATTTCATTCATTTATTCGATATTTCCCAGTCTAAATTCTGTTTCATATTTTTGTTTAGAGTCAATTGTCCGGTTGGTATCGGATAGAGATAGTGTTTTCTTTCGTAAATACGGTTCTGGCCGTCGGAAGCATCGAGGTATTTGCCTTTCAAAGTTTCTTCAGGATTGGCCACATTTTCCAGATTGGCACCCAAAAAGACATTAGGATGCTTCTTGCTATCCAATAATTCCAATTGATGCCAACGGATGAGATCCCAATAACGGTACCAGTTGTCAAACATAAGTTCGCAACGGCGACAACGGCGGATTTCCCATATCAAATTGCTAACTCCCATATTATTGGCAGGATCGTCTGCCGGGGTGGTTGTCATATCAGGCAGACCGGCGCGGGCTTGTAATTTATTGATTGTGTTATTTAGATCGAGCTGTGTCAATGTACCCAATTCTGCTTTTGCTTCTGCATAGTTCAGATAGATAATGGAAAGCCAGTAGATGGGGGCATCTGTATAGGCAGTACCAATTTGGTTACGATTGTAGAGATCCAGAGACGTATTGTCGAATTTGGCTACTCCATAGCCTGTCGATGCTGTGAAAGGAGCTACGCCGGCACGGCTGTAAGCATGCCCTCTGAATGCCAATACCGGATCGATAGTAGCTGCCAGGCGTTTGTCGCGGACTGCAAGTACGTTTGCCAGTGAATATTCGCCGTTAACAAGTGTAGCCGCATCGTTTGTGTTCTCTTCCGTTGTAGCCAGCGGCTTTCCGTCCAAAAACAGGTAGCTGTCAAATGCATCCTTTGACATGCCATGTGTGCCACTCGTGTTTACTGTATAATCGATAGTGGAATGCATGAAGGCATCTTTGGAGTAAGGTTTGTAGAAAATGATTTCCGTATCCTTGGAGAGGTCGACCGAGTTATAGATGGATTGATAATCTTCTCTTAATTTATAGTTCTTGGCCATCAGAGCTTCACAGGCTATTACACACTCTTGCAAAAACTTCTGTGCCCGGGTGTTGTCTGCAGCTTTTCCGTTTTCGTTTTGGGTGCGGTATTTACAGAATGTGCCTTCCCATAAACAAATGTCGGCTGTCATAGCAAGCGCCATGTCTTTATTGAAACGTTGCTTGTTGGTACCGGTCATGTTCTCACAGGCATATTTTAAGTCATCCAGGACATTGTCCATAACAATGTCGCGGTCGGTACGTTCTGCAAGAAGGGTTTCCTTATCGTTCGAATCTATCACTTTGTCTATCCATTGTACATCGCCGTACATGCGCACAAGCTGAAAGTACTCCCATGCACGATTCAAACGGGCGATTCCTTCATAGTTAGCCTTTACGGCATTATCCAGGAAAGACGAGCGTACACCCTCTATGATGTAAGCGGCACGACGGATTTCAACAAATGGATCGGACCAGTTACTAGATTTGGCAACCACGTTTGTGTAAGTCCAGGTATGTGAGTCATTGTCTACCTGGTCATCACTTAAGGTTTTGAAATAGAACCATCCTCCGCCACTTCCGTTTCCGTAGCCGGAGTAGTTGTTGAGGAAAGTATTGCACTGGTTTTCCAGATTGTCAGTGTTGCTCCAGTACTCTGGGGTATTGGAGAAAGTGTCTAACGGCTCTTTGTCAAGCAAATCATTGCAACTTGTCAAGGCCATTAAAACTATGGTTCCGTATATAAATAGTTTTTTCATTGTTTTTAAGTTTTAGCAATTATTACAATGTTACTTGAATACCGAATGAGAAAGTGCGGGTGATAGGTGCGACACGTCCCCAAGTACCGTAGCTCCCATCGCTGTTAGAGGAAGGATTCGCATTGATTTCCGGGTCAACCGGTAAGTCGCCGCTGCCTTTATGCAACAAGAATAAGTTGCTTCCGCTAAAGTAAATACGTGCTTTCTCGATGAAAGCCTTACGGGTCCATTCTTTTGGGAATGTATAACCTAAAGTTACATTTTTCAGACGGAGATATGACATGTCTGTTAAATAACGGCTTTGCGGATAATAGTTGTGGCAACCATTGGCAATGCCGGATATTGTACCTCCGGCTTCATTTCCCGGATAGAGACGTGGATAAGCATTACTCTGCCGGATATCATAGCCCGTAACCTGAGTCCAGTCATTGTTGTAGAGTACTTTATTGTAGCTGGTCTGATTGGCATAGATGGCCAAGTCGGCATTACGCATCATTGGGAAGTTGAAGGATGAAATAGTCCATTCATCGCGTTTGCCTACTCCTTGGAAGAATAAATCAAGGTCGATGCCTTTCCAGGCGCCACCGATATGGAAACTATACTCGTAGCGGGGCATAGAGTTGCCAATGACTTTCAAATCTCCATGATCGTCAGCTGTGCCTTTGCCTCCATCTATTTTTTTATCGCCGTTCAGATCTTTAAACTTGATATCGCCCGGTCCGTAATGGAAGTTGTCGCCTTCCAGACCGGATTGGTCTGCTATACCCTGTTTGTAATTCCAGGAACCATCTTCATTTTGTCCTGTGAAGTCGGATTCTTCAAAATAACGTTCGGTTTCAAAACCCCAAATATCTCCATAGGTTTTGCCGCTATAATAAGTGTTCAACATTTTACTGTCATTAGTCCACTTGGTGACTTTGGTTTTGGAATCGCTTATATTGAAGTTTGCATAGACAGTCCATTCATTGAATTGATGCCGCCAGTTCAGATTCAATTCCCAACCGCGCGTACGCAGATTACCGGCATTGGCATAGGGGGCGTCAGCACCCAATGTATTGGGCAATACTTCCGAAGGGGCCAACATGTCGCGTGTTTCGCGTTGGAACCAGTCGAAGCTAACATTTAGGTCGTTGTTCAGGAAAGCCAAATCCAAACCGAGATTTGTGGTACGGATGCGTTCCCAACTTAATGTGCTGGATACTAAGTCCGGCATATTATACATTGTGAGACGGTTGGCGTTGGCACCGTTTCCATCCGCCCAATTTACATAACCGGTAGACGAGTTGTTCAAGCGTTGTCCGATTAGTTCAACAAATCGGTAGTCTCCTACGGCTTCATTACCGATTTCTCCAAAAGAAGCGCGTAATTTGGCATTGTTGATAATGTTCTTTAAAGGTTGGAAGTAGGCTTCCTCGGATAGGCGGTAACCGATAGATGCAGAAGGGAAGAATGCCCAACGGTCATTGCTGGGGAAACGGGATGAGCCGTCGTAGCGACCATTCAGTTCCAATAAGTAAATACCCTTGTAATCGTAATTGATACGTCCGAAGTAACCGGCGGATGCGCGGTCATTATGCTTCCAATCCAAACCTTGCCCGTCTTGGTTTGCCAGATTCAGTTCCGGATAATTCTGGTCGAAGAGTCCACTGCGCTCCCCATATAGATAGATGTAGTCGGTTTCTTCGGCATTAGCTCCTACCATGACATTTACATTGTGTTTTTTTGCAAATGTCTTTGTGTAATTGGCATAAACATTCAGCGTCCAGTTATTTTGGCGGGAAGCGTCACGCCAAATGCCGGTACTGCTTTTGCCGACAATGTAGGAAGGAGTGTCAAATGTGCCCCAGTTGTTCATACCGAAAACAGAGTAGTCGGCAGAGCCGCTATTCATATTTTGAATGGTGTATGTGAAATCTGCATTCAGCGTTAATCCTTTGATGATATCGGCTTTCAAGAACGTGTTCATGCGGGTAAGGTCTGTATTCTCTTTACGGTCGGCAGCTTGTTTCTGCTGTGCGATAGTCTTGAAATCATAGCCATCTACTGTACCGTAAGGTCCGAAGAAGCTACCCCAACGCCACAGATATTGGTAAGTATTCTGCCATGTGTCGGGACGTTGGTAACTCTTGCGTGTATAGTTGAAGCGTGCTCCCACTTGTAGCCAGTCGAATACATTGGTGGTCAAGTTGACCGAAGCGTTGTATTTCTTTAATTCGTCTGGGTGAATCTTCATAATTCCCTGTTTATCGTCATAACCGAAGGAGAGATAATAATGGGTCTTGCCGCTGGTGCCTTGAATTGATACGTTGTGGCTTTGTGAGGGAGCAGCATTGTTGTAAAAGATTCCTTGGACATCCCAGTCTGCATATAGCAATCCCTTGCCATTCTCAAACAACAGATAATCGCCTACATTATCCATGCTTTGGAAAGGTTGCATTTCACGATAACCGCTTTTGCCGCCATGTTGTCTTTGCCAAGCTTCAGCGTAAGGCAACATTTGGTCAAAGTACATACCAAAGAGTTCGGGCATTCCTTCGCCGGCATTCATTTTGGCTTCAATTCCTGCGCGGAGTTGAGTGGGTACATCAGGGTAGTCAGGAATATAGGTTGACTGGTCCCATGCAAAGTTATTGCTATAATTAATTGTAATCTTGTCTTTTGGCTTTGCCCCTTTTGTATTAATCAAGATTACACCAAAGGCGGCACGTGCACCATATATGGAAGTAGAGGCGGCATCTTTCAGAACAGAGATGCTTTCTATATCTTGAGTGTTTAAGAAAGAAATATCATCCATTGGTACTCCATCTACTATAATTAGCGGATTGCTGACCTCTTTGTTGCTCAGTGTTCCCAATCCGCGAATACGCATAGAAGCAGCACTGTTGATATCGCCGGTGTTGTTCAGAATGGAAAGCCCTGGTACGGCACCTTGCAAAGCTTTTGCCACATCCTGCTGTGGACGACCTTCCATTGTTTTGGATAAATCAACCGTAGAGACAGCACCTGTCAGGTTAGCTTTCTTCTGTACGCCATATCCCACTACTACTACTTCAGAAAGCATTTCACTATCTTCTTTCAGAACGACTTTCATTGTTTTGGAAGCCTTTGTCTCTTGTGTCTGGTATCCAACAAATGAAATCCTTAAAGTTGCTCCCGGTTTTACGTTCAATGTAAATTTACCGTCCATGTCGGTGATAATACCGTTGGTCGTTCCTATTTCTACTACGCTGGCTCCGATGACGGGATCACCGCTTGCGTCTACAACTAAGCCACTGACAGTTTGGACCTGAAGTTGTTCTGTTACTTCTAAAGAACTGTCGGTGTTCGTTTGAGCAGCCATCGCATTACCACTGCTTAAAAACAGTGCGCTGATTGCTACTGCTGTGAGGAATTTGCTATTTGCCAATCCTCGTTTTATGCGATCTTCATTCATAAATGATTGATGATTTTGTTGTTAATAAAATGTTTTTCAAAATAGATAAGGGGAAAATGGGAGGATTTAAGGTTGTTATCTCCTCTGTTGTAGGCTTTTGATTATTCCATAGGCGTTTTTCTTATTTAAGGGTTCATAACTGTTATATTATCTCTCTATTTTTTATCTTAATCCAAGTACACGAGGAACTTAGTATATATTAAATCCCAGTTAATTTCTTAACTGTATTAACCGTCTTAAGAGATAAATCTTGTTATTAACAAAGGTGATAAAGTATTTTGTGTACTTCACACGTAACAAAGATATGTTTTTATTCAATATCAAGAACACTTCTTTGCACTTTTTTAACTTTATAATTTTTAATTTGCAAAGAATGCTTGTATATACATTATTATATATTTAATTTAAGGTTCTTCAATATTTAAAGCATGGAATTCTATCAATCCATTCATAGGGGTTTCTTCAATCACATCTAATTCGATTCCAAATTCACCTGCTACTTCTCTTAATATGGTGGCGTAACTGTTAGCTAATGAACCGACAAATCGAATGGGATAGTTTTTGTAGTCATATTGGCATACATTTCGAGTGAAGAAGTTTCTTAGATTACTGGTTATCAGATTGAATACATAATCGTCATTCGTATAATCTGCTAAAAAATAAGAGATTGTAGAAAGAAAACGGTTCGGGAAAGGACGGTTATACACTGATTCCATGACCTCATTAGGACTGATGCGGAACTTTTCGAAAAAATCGGCCATTACATCCTTAGGAGCCAAGCCTTTCAAGACATCAGACAAGAACATTTTGCCCAACACCGCTCCACTGCCCTCATCGCCTAGAATATATCCGCCTGCTCTGACGTTCTTAACTACTATTTTTCCGTCATAAAAGCATGAGTTAGAGCCTGTTCCTAAAATACAGGCAATACCTGCTTCGCATTTGAACAAACCGCGGGCAGCTGCAAGAAGATCGCTTTCTACTTGGATAGGAGTTTTAAATTGTGCTACTAATGATGCACCCAATATATTCTTCTTTTCATAAGAAGTACATCCGGCTCCATAATAGTATACTTGCTCTAATTTTTTTTTAAAGAAAATCTCAGGTAAACCTAAACGTACACTCCGGCTAATCTCCCTTCTTGTTTGGAAAAAAGGATTTAACCCTTCTGTGAAAACACGCTGTATCAAGTGATTGTCTTCAACCAGGGCCCATTCAGTTCTTGTAGAACCACTTTCTGCGATTAGTTTCATAGATAGCTTGTTTTAGAATTGGATACAAATATATAGTTATTTTTAATATTCTTGCACTATTTTCTCAAAAACTTTATTTTATGATTTAGATCGGTCATTATCTTTTGATTCTATCAGGTAAGATGTTTGTAGGCTGACAATAACCGCGCATCTGTCATGAACAAATAAAGGCTTACGTACTTTTAATTCGTTAGACAACTGTCTAACGAATTATTATTAATGGACATAAGGTTATAACCGCCTAAGTTCCTCGTGTACTTGAAACTTATAACTAAAAAATATATAAACCTTTAAACTAAGAAACGCCTATGGAGCAATTGGAAACACAGAGACGAGGGTAGCTCGTATTATACTCTCATAATTATTTTTACTCTTACCTATTTTTGAGAAAATTATTTTAATTAACAAAATCATCAATCATTTATGAATGAAGATCGCAGAAAGCGAGGATTTGTGCACAGCAATTTCCTCACAGCAGTAGCAATCAGCGCACTGTTTTTAGGCAGTGGTAATGTGATGGCTGCTCAAACGGATACCGACATCTCTTTAGGAGTGACAGAGCAATTGCAAATGCAAACTATAACCGGACTGGTGGTAGATGCAAATGGTGAACCTGTCATCGGAGCCAGTGTCGTAGAGAAAGGAACTACAAATGGCGGTATAACCAATATTGACGGCAAGTTTACGCTGAATGTGAAGCCGGGAGCCGTTTTGAAAGTTTCGTTCGTTGGTTATCAGACTGAGGAGGTAAAAGCCACGAGAACAATGAAAATTGTTTTGAAGGAGGACAGCGAGATGCTTTCCGAAGTTGTAGTCGTGGGTTACGGTACACAAAAGAAGGCCAATCTTACGGGAGCCGTAGCGACGGTCGATGTAAACAAGGCATTGGACAGCCGCCCTATTGCCGATGTGGGGCGCGGACTTCAAGGTTCGGTGGCAGGTGTCAATGTCACAATTCCTACGGGTGAAATCGGTTCGGACCCGTTGATAAAAATTCGTGGTCAAGTAGGTTCTATCAAAGGTGGTAGCAGTCCGCTTATTTTGTTGGACAATGTGGAGATTCCGAGTATTCAGATGGTGAATCCGGATGATATTCAATCCATTTCAATTTTGAAGGATGCGGCTTCCTCCTCTATTTACGGTGCGAAGGCAGCTTTCGGTGTAGTGTTGATTACTACGAAAAAGGGAGCGCAAGGAGATAAGTTCGAAGTGAGCTATTCCAATAACTTCTCTTGGCAGGACCCCGCCAAGAAAATTGAAATCGGAGGCATAGAGGCACTGCAATATACGCTGGATGCGCAGATCAACAGAAATGAGCCTATGCCTGCCGGTGGTTTTTGGCGTATCAATGAAGAAAGTTTGGAGAAAGCTAAAGAATGGCAGCGGTTATATGGCGGGAAAGTAAATTGGAACGATCCTGTGGTATATGGGCGTGACTGGTATTTCGATGGATCGCAGAAATATGGATACCGAACCTATGACGGAGCTAAGGCAATGATTAAGAATTGGGCCCCGACCATGACGCATAATCTGTCTGTAAGTGGAAAGAGTGGAAAGACTACCTATAACATAGGTTTGGGCTATCTGGACCAGAGCGGCATGTCAAGAACGGCGAAGGAGGATGATTTCAAACGATATAATGCTTCGGTCAGCGTTTCTTCGGAACTCAACAAATACATTACGGTGAGAGCCAGCTCTATCTACTCCGACCGCAACAAACGCTATCCGGGCATCGGTAATACGGCTGCTGACCCTTGGTTGTATCTTTACCGTTGGAGCCCGTTGATGCCGATGGGGGTAACGGAGCATGGCAATCCGTTGAAAGAGCCTACCTATGAAATGGCGGCTTCCAATACTGATAATTTGCAGAATAAGTATTATAACATCAATTTAGGATTTACGCTGAATCTCACCAAGAACTGGGATGTCAAGTTCGACTATACGTATGACAAGCAGTCTACCGAAACCAATTCTTCGGTAACGCAATACAATGCCGGTGAGATGTGGTACTCGCCAACACCATGGATTGAAAACGGCAGCCAGGTATATGTCAACGAACTTGGAGAGAGAGTGGACACCGGCGGCATGCCCGCCTATCGTTTCCCGGTGGGACCTTATTACAACAGTTCGGGCCCTCAGACAAGTCAGGTGGCAACCAAGAACAGATCGGTGGACAACAACACCATTAATGTTTATACTACCTACAACCTGCAACTCGGTGCAGAGAAGCAGCATGCTTTCAAGTTTATGGCAGGTATGAACAGGGTGACCAATAAATGGAGTTCATCAAAGGGTACCATAAACGATCTGATAGACTTGGAGAACCCGCAATTCCCGTTTGCCGTAGGCGACCAGTTCTTTGAAGGAGACCGCAACTGGGAATCTCAACTGGGCTTCTTCGGACGTCTCAACTATGCTTTTGAAGACAAATACTTCCTCGAAGCCAATATACGCAGGGATGGCTCATCCAAATTCCCCGATCATCTGAAATGGAAATGGTTCCCTTCTTTCTCCGCCGGTTGGGTATTTACCAGTGAGGAATTCATGAAACCCATTGAGAACATCCTGAGCTTCGGTAAGTTCAGGGCATCTTGGGGTAGCATCGGTGACCAGACGGTATCCAATACATTGTATAAGTCTGTATTGGAAGGAGGACAGTCTACTTGGCTGGGCGGTAACGGCAATAAACTGCCTTTGTTCGGAACTCCTACGCTGGTGGACAGTGACATTAGCTGGCAGCAGATCGAAACGCTGGACTTCGGTATTGACTTGCGGTTCTTTAACAATAAGTTTGGCGTGACTTTCGATTGGTACAGACGGGATACAAAAGACATGCTTGTGGGTGGTGAAAGCCTACCGGTGACACTGGGCACTACTGCTCCGGTGGGCAACTACGGTAGCTTGAGGACCAAAGGCTGGGAATTGTCGGCCGACTTCAACCATCGTTTCTCTAACGGATTGGGCATCAATGCTATGGCATCTATATCCGATGCAACTACCCACATAACCAGAGGCGCTGACTATCTGACGCCATGGGAAGACCGTAAGCTGGGTTCTGAATTCTCTACCGGAAGCCGATACGGCGATATTTACGGTTTGGTAACAGACAGGCTGTTCCAAAAAGAGGACTTCGTTTATGGAGAGGATGGAAAGATAGAGAAAGTGACCGTTGTCTATAATGGAACGGCTCGCGAAACGAACAAACAGTCTTCCAAGTATCCTGTATATCAGGTGCACTATGAAGACGGCAACAAGATTGTCTTTGCTCCCGGTGATGTTAAGTTCGTAGATTTGGATGGCGATGGCTACATCACTCCGGGTACGGGTACAAACGGTGATCCGGGCGACGTGACCGTTATCGGTAATACCACTCCCCGCTATGAATACAGTTTCCGTTTGGGTGCCGACTATAAAGGTATCGATTTCTCCATCTTCTTTCAGGGCATTGGCAAACGCCAGATCTGGGGTAGCGGACAATTGGCCATTCCGGGTTTCAATGCCAAAGAAGGGGCTATGCCCAAGACTTTTACCACCAACTATTGGACGGAAGAGAATACGGATGCTTTCTATCCCAGAGCTTGGGATTTGGGAGGCAACGATACCGGATTCAGCATGCAGAAGCAGTCACGCTATCTGCTCGACATGTCCTACTTAAGAATCAAGAACATTACGTTGGGATATTCCGTACCCAGAAATCTGTTGTCCAAAGTATACCTGACGAAAGCCAGAATCTATATGTCACTGGAGAATTTCTTCACATTTGATAATCTGGACGGGCTGCCTATCGACCCGGAAGCTGTGTCGGGCTATTCCATGTTCAGAACTGATGAAAGATATAATCTTGGACGCACCGGTACGGGTACACCGGTATTTAAGAGCATATCATGTGGTATTCAACTAACCTTCTAAAATAGAATTATTATGAAACTAAAAATATATGCAGTTTTAACCTGTATCATCTTCTTGTTCTCCAATTGCAATGATGTGCTCGACCGCCCTTCATTGACATCGGCCGAAGATGCTGCCTATTGGACCAGCGAGTCGAGAGTGCGCTTGTATGCCAACGCTTTCTATTCCAACTTCTTTGTGGGCTATGGAGTGGGTTATGAAACCACTTATGCTCCCAACGCCAATTATACCTTTAATGATGATGCGGTGATTAGATCCACCCAGAGGAACTTCAACCGTTCGGTTCCTACCAGCAAGGGAAGTACATCCTTGGACATTAAATGGGAGAGTGAGTTTACAGGCCCGACCTGGAATTTTGCCTGGGTCAGAAAAGCCAATATCATGCTTGCCCGTATCGACAGTGAGATGACGAATATATTGACCGAAGAACAGTATAACCATTGGACGGGTATAGGACGCTTCTTCAGGGCATTGGAATATGCGCGTCTTGTAAACGTGTTCGGTGATGTGCCCTATTATGACACAGAGGTGCTGAATACCGATAAAGATGCCCTGTACAAAGACCGTACTCCAAGAAACGAGGTAATGGATGCCGTTTATGATGATTTTGACTTTGCGATGCAGAACGTCCGTAAGAGCGACGGTGCGCAAAATGTAGACCGCTATGTGGTGGCCGCTTTCGTTTCGCGTTGGGCATTGTTCGAAGCAAGCTGGCAGAAGTATTACTATAAGGACAATGAACGTGCCAAGAAGTTCTTTGAGCAGGCCATTACGGCAGCGGATATTGTAATGGGCAGCGGCAAATACGCCATCGACGTGGATTTCCGTACGCTGTTTGGCTCGATGAAGGCTCCCGGAAAAGAATGTATCTTATATCGTACTTATGATGCCGGCCAGAAGGTGACGCACTCCATTGCATCGAATTGCAATCCGCAGAACTCCACCGATGTAGGTCCGAACCTTGATTTGATAAAGTCGTTCATCTGTACGGACGGCAAAGATTATCAGACTTCCGGACTGGATGATGCCGATGACTTTACGTTGAGCAACCTCATCAAGACAAGAGACCCGCGCTTTGAAGCGAGTTTCTATGAAAAGCCGGTGCCTACGGCAAAGAGTTGTTATTTGTTTGTAACCAAGTTTATACCGCGAAGCGCTTTGGATTTTTTGAAAATAGAGGGCGGCACCATAGCTCCTGAGTTCTCGGGCAGCAGCAACGTGACCGGTTATCCGGTTATCCGTTATGCCGAAGTGCTCTTGAACTGGATTGAAGCAAAGGCGGAACTTGCAACATTGGGCGGAACGGCGGTTATTCAGGATGACATTGATGTTTCTATCAATAAGATTCGCGAGAGACCGATAGCGCCCGAAGCGAAGAAGCTGGGAGTTACCCGCACTGCTGATATGGACCTCGCCGACCTTCCGGACGATCCCCGCAGAGATCCTTCTGTATCAAAACTGCTTTGGGAGATCAGGCGTGAACGTCGTATGGAGTTTGCATTTGAGTTCTCGCGTATTATCGATCTGAGACGTTGGGGCAAGTTGGAATACATGGATACTGAAAAGAATAAGGACTTGTTGGCAGGTACTTGGGTGAATTTTGCCGAAGAGGTGAGCGATGAGCTGAAAGATGAAAATAAGGGCAAAATCCGGGTAATGGACAAGCAGGGCAACTTCATCGTGTTCGACGGTAAGAACAAGGATAAGATGAAAGGTTTCTTCTATCCCGCAGAGAATTTGGGGAGATTGAAGTTCTTGAATGTTCCTAATGTCAATCCGTACCTTTCGCCTATCGGTACTAACCAGATTGCGGACTACCAAAGCAGAGGATATACGCTGACGCAGACCGAAGGCTGGCCTACCGGCTTGGAATAATGAAGCGAGTAAGTGAAACAATGAAATTTATTTCAAACTAAAACATGAGATTATGTATAAACTAATAAGAAATATTGGATTTGCAGTCGTATCACTGGGGCTTGGCATGGCTTCTTGTGATGAGGACTATCCTAAAAGCCATATAGAGCCTTATGATACCGAACTCCTTTCAATCAAAATACTTAATGCCGGAGCCAACGGTGACAAAGTGGTGGAAGGAACGATTGATGAAGCAAAGAAGACGATCAATTTCCCCCGTCTGGATGTGGAAACCGACTTCTCGGCTTTAAGTATAGAAGCCGAACTTTCCGAAGGAGCTGCATTGCAGAGCGAAGTAATGGATTATTCCATGGATGCGGAGACGAATGAAAAGACACAGGTGCTTAGAATTATCAATCATAACAGATACAAGGACTATCTGATGAAAGTCAGAAAAAGAGTTCCGGTATTTGGTGCTGATTTTGAAAAGCCGACGGTGTATAATTTTTCGGGAGATAATATTTATAGTGATTTTGCTGATGCAGGCTCTACCCGATGTGCTTCGTTTGACGGTGAACATGTGCTGATAGTCAGTAGAAGGAGTAGTGCTCCTTTCCCTCATCTTCTTAAAGTTTCAGACCTTAAGAAGGGAGAAATCAATCCGATTTATCTGAATGTGACAGATGTAACAGGGGGGACATTCGCTTGTAATATGGGTGCATTGATTAATGGACATGTGTATCTTTCAAGTCTGTCCGGAGGTAAGGTTTCGCCTTTTAAAATTTATTATTGGGAAACGCCGACTTCTAATCCGGAGGTAATAGCGAATATTAACGTGGGAAATATTCCCGGAGCAGGGAACAGACATGGTGATAATGCCTCTTATAATATTGATGAAAACGGTAATGGCTTTATCTTCTTTGGAGACAATGCTGCTACTGAATTTTTAAAGGTTCCTATAAATGGACATAAAACGGTTGATATTGGTAATATTAAAGTTTTACCTTCAAAATCAGATGCAACAATGGTGACAAATGTATATAGGATAGGTGATACGGATCAGTATTTATGGTCAGGTATCAGAGTGCCTGTAACATTAGTCGATGAATCTCTTGGAGAAAAATATAAATCAAAAATAGCAGGAGAGGCAGTCGCTCCGAGGATAATATCTTTTAATAAAGAACGTTATCTGTTGGTCTGTACAGCTGGCTATGGTGGTAAATCAGGGGCTTCTATTGCATTGGAAATGTACGATCTTACTAAGGGTGAAACCATAGAAGAAGCGTTGAAAAAGTTTGATGAGGGAGAAAATCATAATCCTATTTATCAATTTAAATTAGGTGGAAGCGGACATGGAAATGCTTTAGCTCAGACGGATTATTACATAGAGAAAGATGAAAACGGGAAAGATGTAAAGCTTTGCGTATTTGCATCGCGTACTGGTTCCGGATTTGTTATCTGTGAATTCCCCATCAAGCAAGAGGAAATGGATTGATGCTTTATCTTTTTGTAGGATTAAATAATTTATAATGTTTACTTGGGAGCCGTCTGATCTGTTTTAATTGGGCGGCTTCTTCTTCTAAAACCAAAATAATGAAATACTTAAAATATATAACTCTGGTTGCTCTTCTTGCATTTGCCGTCTCTTGTAGCAAGGATGACGATGGAGAGAATATGCCTCCGGAGCCCACACCACCGGTAGAAAAACCTGAACCGCAGGCTGTAACCTTACCCCAAAAAGAATTGCGCGGTGCATGGATCACTACCGTATGGGGCATTGACTGGCCGATGGAAGATTACAATGCCGCTACTCAGCAAAAGAAATATACGGATTATTTGGATTTGTTGGTTGCCAATAACATGAATGCTGTATTCTTCCAGATACGCGGAATGGCGGATGCCTTTTACGAGTCGCAGTATGAGTCGTGGAGTAAGAACATAACCGGTACTGCCGGAAAAAATCCGGGCTATGATGTTTTGGGTTTCCTTGTAGAGGAGGCCCACAAACGGGGACTCCAGTTTCATGCCTGGATGAATCCTTACCGCATCTCTACAAGGGCAAGCAAGAATAGTTCTTTTGCTAAACTTGACACCAAAATTCCGGTAGCGTGGACTAAGGACTATAACAAAATCCGCATCTACAACCCCGCCATGCCCGAAGTGCAGACCCGTATTATGGATATCGTCAAAGAAATCATAACCAAATACGATGTAGACGGCATCCATATGGATGATTATTTCTACCCTTCGCTGGAAGAAGGCGAAAGCATGAATGATAATGCGGAATATGAGAAATATGGCAAAGACAAGTTTAAGAGTATTGAGGAATTCAGACGAAACAATGTGGATGTAGTGATACAAAACATTCAGAAGGTTATCATAGATACCAAACCCGGCGTGATCTTTTCCGTAAGCCCTGCGGCAAATATAGACAACAATTACAGCAAGCTGTTTGCCGATGTCAGGAAATGGCTGAAAGAAGGGTGGGTGGATGTAATCATTCCTCAATTGTACTTCGCTACGGGGACAGGGAAAAACAGCTTCAACCAGTTTCTTGATCAGTGGATGCAGTATGTCAACCAAACCCATTGCCTGATAGGTTATGGCATTTATAAATTTGGCAGTACCGATCCTGACTACGGCAACGCTTTTCACTCCTCTGCCGACCTGAAGAGCCAGTTCGAATATGCAAGCAAGAAGTCGAAAGTGAACGGCAGTGTTTTGTACAGCATCAAAGATATGGTAGCGAATAAAGTAGGTATCGGAACTGCCATTAAGGAGATATACAAGAAAAAAACGGTAATTCCCTATTTGGGGCGGACAGAGGCGAAATTGCCCTCTACTCCCGTCAAGGTCAGGACGGATGGCGGAAACTTGTCTTGGGAAGCGGTACCCGGCGCTTATTATGCCGTATACAAAAGCAATGGAGAAGGGAAATTGGCTACTCTCGTGGGAATTACCAGAGAGACTTCTTTCAAGCTGCCCGGCAAAGGGACTTATTGTGTCACAGCGCTGGATAAAGCCAATGCAGAAAGCAGGATTTCAGAGCTGGTAACTTATTGATTAGACAATAAACACCCTGTTTTTATAAGGGAAGGGTGGTGTCGAAAGAAAATCAGCTATCATCCTGTCATTCGGAACGGGGTGATAGCTGATTTTTGTTTTTACACTTTATTTATGAACTAATCTTTCAGTGCATTCTCCTTGATCAGGTATTCCGCTATCTGAACGGCGTTCAGTGCAGCACCTTTCTTGATCTGGTCACCTACAATCCAGAAAGTGAGTCCGCAGTCATTGCTGAGGTCTTTGCGGATGCGTCCTACGTATACAGGGTCTTTTCCTGCAAGGAACAGCGGCATCGGATATTCTTTCTCTGCCGGGTTGTCCATCAGTACAAGACCTTCACCGTTAGCAAAGGCTTCGCGGGCTTCTTCTACGGAAACAGGACGTTCTGTCTCTACCCAGATGCTTTCCGAGTGAGAACGGAGGGCGGGAACACGAACACAAGTTGCGCTGACTTTAATGTCGGAGTGCATAATCTTACGGGTTTCGTTGTACATCTTCATTTCCTCTTTGGTATATCCGTTTTCAGTGAACACGTCGATTTGGGGAATCAGGTTGAATGCCAATTGGTAGGCGAATTTTTCAACGGTAACCGGATGGCCGGCCAATACTTGGCGGTATTGTTCGTATAGCTCGTCCATCGCGGCGGCGCCTGCACCGCTGGCAGCCTGATAGGTGGATACGTGTACGGTCTTTATATGAGAAAGCTGTTCGATGGCTTTCAGTGCCACTACCATTTGGATAGTAGTACAGTTAGGGTTGGCGATAATACCGCGCGGACGATCTTTAGAGTCGGCAGCATTTACCTCAGGAACAACCAAAGGCACATCGGTATCCATACGGAAAGCACTGGAGTTGTCAATCATTACAGCTCCGTACTTGGTAATGGTTTCGGCGAACTCTTTAGAGGTGCCTGCGCCTGCGGAAGTGAAAGCGATATCAACCCCTTTAAAGTCATCGTTGTGTTGCAAGAGTTTAACCTCGATCTGTTTACCGCGGAAGGTATATTTGGTGCCGGCGCTGCGTTTAGAACCGAACAACACTAACTCGTCCAACGGGAAATTCCTTTCATCGAGCACTCGCAGGAATTCTTGTCCTACGGCTCCGCTTGCTCCAACAATAGCTACTTTCATTTTTCTTTTGTTTTAAATTAGTTTATAAATTTATTGTAATCTATCTATAAATGATAGAATTGGTTGCAAATTTATAACAAATTGCTGTATGACACCGCATAAAGTGAAAACTTTTTCGTTATTTTGCAACTAAAACCTAAAACTCACTGCGTATGGACTGGTTCAATCTCAGTTTAACACTTCCTGTAACCGACCCTACATGGATATTTCTCCTTGTACTCCTTATCATATTGTTTGCGCCTATACTACTGAATAAACTGCGTATTCCGCATATCATCGGTATGATTCTGGCAGGTTTGGTGATTGGTGAACATGGTTTCAATATCTTGGTGCGTGATAGCAGTTTCGAACTGTTTGGTAAAGTTGGGCTTTACTATATCATGTTTTTGGCGGGGCTGGAGATGAATATGGGGGACTTTAAGAAAAACCGCGGTAAGGCTGTGATGCTGGGGCTGCTGGCTTTTATTATCCCGATTGGCATAGGTCTGGTTACCAACATGATGCTGTTGAAATATAGTCTTGTGACGTCTGTCTTGCTGGCAAGTATGTATGCCTCGCACACTTTAGTGGCTTATCCGATTGTTATCCGTTACGGTGTGTCTCGTCATCGCAGCGTGAGCATTGCTGTGGGGGGGACAGCGGTGACAGATACGCTTACCTTGTTGGTACTGGCTGTGGTGGGCGGTCTGTTCAAAGGAGAGTCCGGAGGATTATTCTGGTTATGGCTGTTGATAAAGGTGGTGTTTCTTGGGGCTTTGATCATGTATTCGTTTCCACGTATCGGACGCTGGTTCTTCCGTCGTTACGATGACAATGTGATGCAGTTTATTTTTGTACTTGCCATGGTCTTTCTGGGCGCCGGCTTAATGGAGTTTGTGGGAATGGAAGGCATTTTGGGAGCATTCTTGGCCGGACTGGTCTTGAACCGTCTGATACCGCATGTCTCTCCGTTGATGAATCATTTGGAGTTTGTGGGCAATGCTCTCTTCATACCCTATTTTCTGATAGGAGTGGGCATGCTGATTGACATACATGTAATATTTGGACAGGGTGACGCTTTGAAAGTGGCTGCCGTTATGATTACTGTGGCACTGGTGGGTAAATGGATTGCTTCCTGGCTGACACAGAAAATCTATAAAATGGCTCCCATAGAACGTGAGTTGATGTTTGGTCTGAGTAATGCGCAGGCTGCAGCTACGCTGGCGGCAGTGCTGGTAGGATATAACATTATCTTGCCCGGCGGCGAACGTTTGCTGAATGAAGACGTGCTGAACGGTACGGTATTATTGATTCTTGTTACTTGCGTAGTAAGTTCTTTTATCACTGAAAGGGCGGCTCGTAAGATAGCCATGTGTGAAGCGCATTTGGAAGAAGAACGTACGGTTGAGGCGGAAAGGATACTTATTCCGATAGCAAATCCGGATACGATTGAATATCTGATGAATTTGTCTTTGTTGATACGCGATACCAAACAGAAAGATAACTTGCTGGCATTGAATGTGATCAATGACAATAATACTTCCGAAGGCTTGGAACTTCGCGGTAAGAGGTATTTGGAAAAGGCAGCTATGATTACTGCTTCCGCCGACGTACCTTTACGACAGATTACCCGGTATGATTTGAATATTGCTTCGGGCATTATCCATACGGCGAAAGAATATGAGGTAACCGATGTGATTATTGGTTTGCACCGCAAGGTTAATATTGTGGACTCTTTCTTTGGTATGCTTGCCGAGAACTTGTTGAAGGGTTTGCATCGTGAAGTGATGATTGCTAAATTCCTGATTCCGATTAATACAATAAGGCGAATTATCATAGCCGTTCCTCCCAAAGCAGAGTATGAAGCTGGATTCCAAAAATGGGTGGAACATTTTTGCCGGATGGGAGGTACATTGGGTTGCCGGGTGCATTTCTTTGCAAATGAAGAGACAACCGTCCGGTTGCAGGCATTGGTGAAGAAGAAATACGGGCAGACCTTAACGGACTTTTCCCGTTTGGATGATTGGGGAGATTTGTTGATCCTGACCGGCCAGGTAAATTATGACCATTTACTGGTGGTGATAAGTGCGCGTAGAGGCTCTATCTCTTACGATAGTTCTTTTGAAAGGCTACCGGCGCAGTTGGGCAAATATTTCTCCAATAATAGTTTGATTGTGCTCTATCCTGACCAGCTGGGCGAGCCCCAAGATGCTGTCTCTTTTTCTAATCCGCGTAATGAGGCGCAGCATTACGAGAAAGTGGGCAAGTGGGTATATAAGTGGTTTAAGGAGAGCTGAACCCTTAGTGACTGAGGTTTCATAATTTATAATTAGTAATTTTATAATTATCATTGTGGAAGATTGGCAACAAAGAACCCGGATTTTGCTGGGAGAGGATAAAATGAAACGGCTGCAACAAGCGCATGTGTTGGTGGTAGGTCTCGGCGGTGTAGGTGCCTACGCAGCTGAAATGATATGTCGTGCGGGGGTAGGACGGATGACGATTGTGGATGCAGATACTGTGCAGCCTACTAATATAAATAGGCAGCTCCCCGCTTTACATTCCACGATCGGAAAAGAGAAGTCTGCAGTTTTGGCTGCACGTTTCAAGGATATCAATCCGGATATACAACTGAGGGTATTGCCGGTATTCCTGAAAGACGGGAATATACCCGAACTGCTTGATGCCGCGCAATATGATTTTGTGGTAGATGCCATTGATACGCTTGCTCCTAAATGCCACCTGATAGCGGAAGCACTGAAACGTCATATTAAGATTGTGTCGAGCATGGGAGCGGGGGCAAAAAGTGATATTACGCAGGTGCGCTTTGCCGACATATGGGATACGTATCATTGCGGATTGAGCAAAGCGGTGAGAAAACGCTTACAGAAGTTGGGGATCAAGCGCAAGTTTCCGGTTGTGTTCAGTACCGAGCAGGCTGATCCGAAGGCTGTGTTGCTGACGGAAGATGAACAGAATAAGAAGTCCACTTGCGGAACTGTGAGCTATATGCCGGCTGTATTCGGATGTTACCTTGCGGAATATGTTATTAAGAGATTGTGACCAGACCATCAAATAGTAAATAATATCAATGATACGCTTAGAAGGAATAACCAAAAGTTTCGGTGGTTTGCAGGTATTGCGAGGTATCGACCTGGAGATAGAAAAAGGGGAGGTTGTCAGCATTGTCGGGCCCAGCGGCGCCGGAAAGACTACCTTATTGCAGATTATGGGTACGCTGGATATGCCTGATAAAGGTTCGGTAATGATTGACGGTACATTAGTGAATCATCTGAAGGAAAAAGAGCTCTCTGCATTCCGTAACAAACATATAGGCTTTGTCTTTCAGTTTCATCAGCTATTGCCGGAGTTCACTGCTTTGGAGAATGTGATGATACCTGCTTTTATTGCCGGTATGGGGCAGCAGGAAGCAAAGGCGGCCGCTAACGAAATATTGGAGTTCATGGGATTGGCGGAACGCGCCTCGCATAAACCCAATGAACTGTCTGGCGGTGAGAAACAACGTGTGGCAGTTGCCCGTGCACTGATTAATCATCCGGCGGTAGTGCTGGCAGATGAACCGTCCGGAAGTTTGGATACGCATAATAAGGAGGAGTTGCATCAACTGTTTTTTGATTTGCGCAACCGTTTGGGACAGACATTCGTTATTGTAACGCATGATGAAGGGCTGGCGCAAATTACCGACCGCACCATTCATTTGAAGGATGGCGAGGTTTGCAACTACTGATTCTTATTCAAAACAAACATAGTGGGAGAGCCGTTCTAAATCGCTCTTTGTGAATTCTTCGTAGAGGGCGAATGGCTTAAGATTATGAAGTTCACCTCTTTTTCTGCGGTATTCCACAAATGCTTTTGCTTGGTAGAAGTTTATATAGGGGTGGTAGCAAAGGCGCTCTATGCCGGCGTGGTTTAGATTGATGCGTCGGATTTCCGAGGGAGCAACAGTGAACCATGCTTGTAATTGGTGATAATCCAGATGAACCTCTTCTAATTGCTCTATCTTGTAAAAACCGCCTAAGCGTTTCCGGTAGCCAACTATCAATCGGGCTATGCCACTTCCTATGCCGGGAATCTTCTTCAGTTCAGTAGTATCGGCATTGTTTAGATCGAGCACTGTGCCTGCCGGATATTTATAGATGCTGTCTTTTTGGGGTGGAGCAGGGTGATATAGGGAGGCTGTTTTCCTTATGGTATCTTCTGCTGTAAAATAGATGTAAGGGGCTAATGCACGATATTGTTCTTCTGTCAGTCCGTATACCTTTTTGAAGTCCTCCGTTTTGCGAAACTTTCCTCCTTTGCTCCGGTAGCGTAGTATGTTTTTTGCCATCCATGAGGGGAGACCCAACCGGCAGAAAGCAGTGGAGTCTGCATGGTTAGGATCAAAAGGGGCCAATATAATTGTCTTTTTTTTATGTTTGGGGAATGTGTCGAAATGGCTGCGAACGTTTTTGTCTTGTTCGCGCATGCTGTTGATAAAGTGGTCGTATTCTCTCAAAGCAGCGACTTGCAATTGGATCTCTTTATCGGAAAGTACCCGGTTGTTTTGTTGGAAAGAATAAATATACCCGGAGAGAAAGATGACGATGATTCCTATGATAAGAACAAGGATGCCCCGTCTTTCTCCCCGGGAAAAGTATAAAAAGTCTTTGAATGGGTTCTTCATACCGGTCTATTTAAGGAAGCCCAATTCGTTGATGAAAATGAGTGCGATACCTATTGGAGCAATAAATTTAAGAATAAAGATTAGCAATTTGTAGATATGTATATTCAGAGTGCCGTTGTTGCTGACTTCTTCCCAAACAATCTTTTTGTCCAAATACCAACCGGTAAAGATTGAGATGAAGAGCCCACCCAAAGGTAACATGATTTTAGCAGTGAGGAAGTCGAATAAATCGAATAAGTTAAGACCGAAAATTGTGTAATTCTTTCCTACGCCTAGCGACAGTGAACATAATACTCCCAGTATGATACAGCCGGCTGTAACTAACCGGGCTGCTTTCTTTCGTGTAAACTTGAATTCTTCGTGCAGATAGGCCGTTACCACCTCATGTAAAGAGATTGTGGAGGTTAATGCTGCGAGTGCCAACAGAATATAGAACATGAGCGACAAGGCAATAGCCAGCCAGGGTATATCACCGAATGCCTGCTGAAAGACATTGGGCAGGGTGATGAATAGCAAGCTTGGTCCTGCATCCGGCTGAATACCGACGGAGAATGCAGCAGGGAAGATGATAAATCCTGCAAGTATGGCAACCAGCGTATCGATACCTGCCACATTGAGTGCCGTTTTAGGTAGGTTGGTGTCGTTTCTGAAATAAGAAGCATATGTACAGAGACATCCCATACCGAGGCTGAGTGAAAAGAATGCTTGTCCCATTGCCCCTAAAAACACGTTGCCGTCCACTTTACTGAAGTCCGGTTTCAGTAGAAATTCGATGCCTGCTCCTGCGCCGGGTAATGATATGGAACAGATGGCGAGTACTATTAGTAGGATAAATAGCATGGGCATCATTATCTTGGCTGACTTTTCAATGCCTTTTTCCACTCCTTTCACGATGATGAAGTGTGTTGCTAACAAGAACATTATCAGCCAGATAATAGGGCGCCATGGATTGCTGACAAACCCGTTGAAAGAAGAAATAAACTCCGCGGCGGATTTACCGGCAAAACTATTGGTTGCGGCTTCTCCTATGAATTCTAAAGTCCAGCCGGCCACTACCGAATAATAGCCTAAAATGAGAAAACCTGCTAATACGCCCATTCGTCCTACCCAACGCCATTGGGTGCCCGGCGCCAGTTTGTGGTAGGCTCCGGCTGTGTTGGCACGCGAATGGCGTCCGATAAGAAATTCAGCTATCATGATAGGTATGCCCAAGATAAGTACGCAAACCAAATATATCAGTATGAAAGCTGCGCCACCATGATTACCTGTCTCGAAGGGGAATCTCCAGATATTTCCCAAACCAACTGCAGAACCGGCTGAGGCGAGTATGACACCTAGTTTACTCCCAAAGTTAGCTCTTTCATTTCTTGTCATAAAACGTGGATTTTTCTTACAATTCGTTATTAATACCGATTAAAATATGCAAATATAGAAAATGTTCCATACTTTTGTACACAGATTGTTCATAATTTGAGATATGCTATATTATATTAAGAAATATCCGGTATCGCTCGCAGTAATACTTACTGTCATTTATCTGTCATTTTTCAAACCGCCTACGACTGAGCTGGGCACTATTCCGAATCTTGACAAGGTGGTGCACATTTGCATGTATTTCGGTATGTCCGGGATGTTGTGGTTGGAGTTCCTGCGGGCACACCGAAAGGATCATACTCCTATATGGCATGCTTGGGTGGGCGCATTTATCTGCCCGGTGCTGTTTAGCGGAATAGTGGAATTGTTGCAGGAGTATTGCACTACTTATCGTGGCGGTGATTGGCTGGACTTTGCAGCCAATACCACTGGAGCTGTTCTGGCATCATTGGCAGCTTGTCTGGTTTTGAAGCCGCGAATGCAACGATGACCTGCGGGCTAAAGATAATCGACTACGGTATTCAGCTTTATTCCGTTTGAACCTTTAATCAGAATTGTTTTTCCACAGGGCTTATTCTTTTGGAGCTCGGCTATCAAAGCCGGGGCATCGGGATAGGTGGAATAGTTGTGGCGGGTTGCCGCAAATAATTCGCCTACCAACGCCACATCCTTAAAGTCGCACTTTTCCAGATAGTCCACTATCTTTTGATGTTCTTCGGAACTGTCTTTGCCTAATTCGCGCATATCTCCCAATATCAGCATCTTTTGTCCGGCCTGCATATTGTGAAAATTACTGATGGATGCCAGCATGCTTGTAGGGTTGGCATTATAGGCATCGATAATCAGGGTGTTGTCTGCGGTCTTTTTTAGTTGCGAACGGTTGTTCCGGGGCTCATACTCATTGAGAGCTTGGTCTATTTTTTCCGGTTCCACTCCAAAGAAACATCCGATAGTAACGGCGGCAAGTGCATTGGATAGGTTATATTCGCCAATCAGCCGGGTGTGCACTTCATGGAGGCTGCCTTCTTTTCCGGATTTCCACTCAAAAATAAGGTAGGGAGAATTACCGGTGACGTGTCCGTTGACGTACAAGCCATCTTGCTCTCCGTAGCTTATCGGATTTAGTCCCCAAGCTAATTTTGTGAGGTAAGGATTGTCCTGATGAATAAAGATTGTGGAGTCACCTTTTTGACGCAGGTAATCGTATAACTCGCCTTTAGTACGGATGACACCTTCAAAAGAACCGAACCCCTCTAAATGTCCTTTTCCTACGTTGGTGATAATCCCATAGTCGGGTTCGGCTATTTCTACCAGTTCCTTGATGTCTCCGGGGTGGCTGGCTCCCATTTCTACAATTCCGAGGTCATGTTCTGCTTGCAGGCGGAGGAGGGTGAGTGGCACGCCTATCGGATTATTCAGATTTCCTTGCGTGTACAGTATGTTATATTTCCGGGACAATACGGCGGATATAAGCTCTTTGGTAGTTGTCTTGCCGTTGGTTCCTGTAATGCCAATGATACGCGTACCCAGCCGACGGCGGTGATAATTGGCCAACTGTTGCAGGGTGCGCAGGCTATTATCCACTAATATATAATGTGTATCTCCGGCAGGAACATAGTCGGCTTCATCTACAATTGCGTAGGCGCTTCCGGCTTCCAGCGCTTTGGCTGCAAAGGCGTTACCATTGAAGTTGTCGCCTTTTAAAGCAATGAATAATGAGCCTTTGGGGCAGTTACGGCTATCGGTAGTGACACCGGTGCAACCGAGAAATATCTGATAAAGAGCAGTAATATCCATAATTCCTTTTTCTTTTTATAAGCAAAGATACTTTATTTTTGAGACTTGATGCACCAACAAAGGCTTTTTTGTTTACATTTGCAGCTATATAGTAAAAAAGAACTGTCTATGAAAACTTTGCAGTCTGAATATATAAATGTCAACGGTTCCTTGTTAGACCTTTCTTCCCCCTGCGTCATGGGGATTCTCAATGTTACTCCCGATTCTTTTTATGCCGGTAGCCGTATGCAGACGGAAGTCGACATAGCGCATCGTGTGGAACAGATTGTTGTCGAAGGAGCGCGTATTATTGATGTCGGTGCCTACTCTTCGCGCCCAAACGCTGAGAATGTATCTCCCGGAGAGGAAATGGAACGTTTACGCATGGGGTTGGGCATCCTGAGGAAAGTGCAGCCTGATGCGGTTGTTTCAGTAGATACTTTCAGGGCGGATGTGGCGAAAATGTGTGTCGAGGAGTATGGTGTGGCAATCATCAACGATATTGCCGCGGGAGAAATGGATGAGAATATGTTCCGTACGGTTGCTGCGTTGAATGTTCCTTATATAATGATGCATATGCAGGGTACACCGCAGGATATGCAGCAACACCCTCATTATGATAATCTGCTGAAAGAGGTGTTCATGTATTTTTCCCATAAAGTGCAGCAGTTGCGCGATTTAGGCGTGAAAGACATTATTCTGGATCCGGGTTTTGGCTTTGGCAAGACGGTGGAGCATAACTATGAGTTGCTGGCTCATTTGGAGGAGTTCCGTATTTTTGAACTTCCTTTGATAGTAGGCGTTTCCCGTAAATCAATGATTTACCGCTTATTGGGCACCACCGCTCAAGAGGCATTGAACGGTACAACCGTACTGGATACCATCTGCCTGTTGAAGGGGGCTGATATACTTCGCGTACACGATGTGCGCGAAGCAGTGGAAACGGTGAAAATTGTGGAAGCAATGAAAGCCGGGTGCTCTGCGTTAATCACTAATCATTAACCATTAATCACTGACGACTGTGTTTTTTGAATTTGGCATAAAAGATTTTATAGACATTCTGCTGGTAGCTTTCCTGCTTTATTATACGTACAAACTGATGAAAGCGTCCGGTTCTATCAACGTGTTTACGGGCATCTTGGTGTTCATTTTGATTTGGCTGGTGGTTTCTCAAGTGCTGGAGATGAAGCTTTTGGGGTCTATCTTCGACAAACTGGTCAGCGTGGGGGTGCTGGCGCTTATTATTCTGTTTCAAGACGAGATACGCCGCTTCCTGCTTACACTCGGTTCGCATCAGCATGCCAGCGCTCTGGTGCGTTTCTTTACGGGGAATAAGAAAGAGAGTATGGAGCATGATGAAATTATGCCGGTTGTCATGGCATGCATCAGTATGGGCAAACAGAAAGTCGGTGCGCTGATTGTCATTGAACATAATATGCCGTTGGACGATGTTGTGCGTACGGGAGAGGTGATCAATGCCGATATAAACCAGCGGCTGATAGAGAATATTTTCTTCAAGAACAGTCCGTTGCATGACGGGGCAATGGTCATCAGCAAGAAACGTATCAAGGCAGCAGGATGTATCTTGCCTGTGTCGCATAATTTGGATATTCCGAAGGAGCTGGGTCTGCGTCATCGCGCGGCTATGGGTATATCTCAGGTCTCGGATGCTCACGCTGTCATTGTGTCGGAGGAGACGGGATCCATTTCCGTAGCCTATAAAGGACAGTTCTATTTGCGTTTGAGCGCCGAGGAGCTGGAGCGTCTTTTGACAAAAGAAATTTAAATGAAATAAAGAAATCGGAACGCTTTGCAATCGCCTGATTATCAGATGCAATAAATATGGATGTATTCAGTCGTATACTGAATGCCATTCAGTATACGACTGAACCTATTTAAGTATACGACTGAATAGGGTTCGATATAGGGCAGATTTCCAATTTCTTTCTAACAGTAAAGAAAAATGATTTATAATCTATAAATTGAATAGAATGGATAGACGAAACTTTTTACGAACCGGCGGAATGGCTGTTTTAGGCTCATTGGCCATGCCGTCGTTGGCTATGCCGGAGTCTGTACGCGGAGCATTGGGAGGGACAGACCACAAGTCGGCTGTCGCTGCTGCTATCAATCATTTTGGTGTGACGGAAGCCGATTTGAAAAAGGTAATGGCTGTTGCCCTGGAAAAGGGAGGCGATTATGCTGACCTTTATTTCGAGCATACTTTTAATAATGATGTGAGCTTAATGGATGGCAAGGTAAACAATTGCGGTTCCAATATTGATTTTGGTATGGGAGTGCGTGTCCTTGCGGGAGACCAAAGCGGCTACGCCTATGTAGAAGGCGTTACGTTAGAGGAAATGTTGCGTGCCGCCCGTACTGCCGCCCGTATTGCATCTTCGGGTAAGGCCGGCAAGCCCGTAGGCCTGACAGCGAAGACAATAGCCCGGAATCGCTATGCCGTTACGGCTCCCTGGGAAGATGTGAGCGTGAAAGATAAGATCCCTTATCTGGAAAAGCTGAATGAGAAAATCTTTTCTTTGGATAATCGTGTCCGGAAAGTGCAGGCATATTTGCAAGATAGCACTTCGCATGTATTGTTCTGCAATTCGGAAGGCGTCAGCTATTATGATTATCGTCCGATGGTATCTTTTATAGCTGTTTGTATCATGGAAGAGAACGGTAAAATGGAAAACGGCTATGCCGGAAGATCCTATCGCAAGGGCTTTGAATTTATGACAGACGATGTTGTGGACGTGATTGCCCGCGAGGTGGTGGACCGGACGGCTATCTTATTCAAGGCTATCAAGCCTAAAGGTGGTGAAATGCCTGTTGTAATGGGATCGGGCGGTTCGGGCATTTTGTTGCACGAGGCTATCGGACATGCTTTTGAAGCTGACTTCAACCGTAAGGACATATCCATATTCTCCAGCCAGCTGAACAAGAAAGTATGCAACGAACATATCAATGTGGTAGATGACGGCACGATTCCTTTCAATCGCGGTTCTGTGAACTTTGACGATGAAGGTGTGGAGGGACAGAAAACTTATATTGTCCGGGAAGGTGTACTTACCAGCTATCTGCACGATCGTATCAGCGCCAAGCATTATGGTGTGAATCCTACGGGAAACGGCCGTCGCGATACATTCCGCAATCTGCCTATCCCCCGCATGCGCGCCACGTATATGGAAGCCGGAAATATGAAGGAAGCGGATATTATTTCGACTGTAAAGAACGGTATTTTCGTAGATACGTTTACGAATGGTCAGGTGCAGATTGGCGCCGGTGACTTTACTTTCTTCGTGAAGTCCGGTTATTTGATTGAGGATGGTAAACTGACACAACCCATCAAGGATATCAATATCATAGGTAATGGTCCGAAGGCACTGGCAGACATAACAATGGTGGCCGATAATGACAAGATTGACAACGGAACGTGGACTTGCGGCAAGGACGGGCAGTCCTGCCCGGTGACCTGCGGCATGCCGTCGGCATTGGTCAGCAAACTGACGGTAGGTGGAGAAAGTTAACGTTAAACATAGAAATCATGATTACAGACAATAATAAGAAACTGGCACAGTGGGCAATGGATTATGCCCTGAAAAACGGATGCCGGGCAGCCAAGTTGGTGCTGTACTCCAACTCCAACGCCTCATTTGAATTGCGTGACGCCAAAATGGATAAACTGCAGCAAGCCTCGGAAAGCGGGCTTAGCATCAGTTTGTATGTTGATGGTAAATACGGTTCTTATTCAACCAACCGTTTGGATAAGAAGGAGCTGGAAACGTTCATTAAGAATGGTATTGAGTCTACACGTTATCTGGCTGTGGACGAGGCACGTGTGCTGCCTGACGCTTCCCGCTATTATAAAGGAGGTAAGCCTGATTTGCAGTTGTTCGACAAACAGTTCAACATCATCAATCCGGATGATAAGGTTGCTGTTGCACGAGCCGCTGCCGAAGAGGTTTTAGGTAAGGACAATCGTATCATATCCGTAGGCACTTCATATAGCGATGGTGAAAATGCCTCTTATCGTTTGACAAGTAACGGTTTTGAAGGAGAGTCCGGTTCTACCTGGTTTTCTGTGTCTGCAGATGTGGCGATGCGGGGAGAAGGAGAGATGCGTCCGTCATCTTATTGGTATGAGTCGGCCCTGTTTTATGACAAACTGGTGAAATCGGGTGTCGGTGTGAAAGCTTTGGAACGCGTCTTGCAAAAACTCGGACAAAGGAAAGTGGCTTCCGGTAAATATACGATGGTTGTGGACCCCATGAATTCCAGTAATCTGCTTAGCCCGGTATTGAGCGCATTGTATGGTTCTGCGTTGCAGCAAAAGAACTCTTTCCTATTGGATAAACTGAATACGAAAATAGGTGCGGAGTTGTTGAACCTTATGGATGAACCTCACTTGATCGGTGCAAGGGGAGCACGCTATTTCGACAGTGAGGGAGTGGCAACAGAACCGCGTTCTGTGTTTGAAAACGGGGTGCTGAAGACTTACTTTATCGATACCTATAATTCCAAGAAAATGGGAGTGGAGCCTACCGTTAATTCTCCTTCTCTGTTGGTGCTTAAGCCGGGAAGCAAAGACCTGAACGGTTTGGTTGCTGATGTACAGAAAGGTATTTTGGTCACAGGCTTTAACGGAGGTAACTGCAACAGCAGCTCGGGAGATTTCTCGTATGGCATTGAGGGATTCTTGATTGAAAACGGCAAGCTGACCCAGCCAATCAGTGAGATGAATGTAACGGGTAATATGATAACGCTTTGGGCTTCCTTGGCGGCTGTGGGCAATGACGCTCGTATGTCTTCATCCTGGCGTATTCCTTCCTTGGTGTTCGAAGGAGTAGACTTCAGCGGATTGTAACCTGCTAATTTAGCATTAGACTCATATAGGGGTGTAATGGCGATAATATTTTCTCGGCAAGCTCGCCGATAGTGAGTGCCAAATGCCTGCCCGGCAGACGTTTGGCACTACTCATACATTTACCGTTGTTCAGGTAATAGTAGCCGCTGTTGGTACTGAGTTGCTGGTCGGTAAGGGCAATGCTCATTTCCAGTTCCGGATGTCCGGCGGCATATTGTTGCAGTATTTCTTTGGCATTGATGATGCGTGCCATGCCCAGTGGTTGCAGGCCTTCTTGTTCTTCTGCCGGCGGGGCGGATACTTGAATGGACGGGATGTGCAACAGTTTGCAAATACGTTGTAGTAATAATGTACGCATATCGGGTGTCTCCGCAACGATTTCCCCTACGTGCCAAACGCTTCCTGCCGGATATGCAATGGCTAATGCCAAGATTCTGCCACTTTGATTTAGTGTGTAAACATGCCCTTTGCTTAGTTGCAAATCAGAAAGAATAACCCGAAAGTCTGTTTCGGTATGTTGGATGCAATAAGGCCGTTCTCTCATTTTCCGGTTTAAGTAACTGTATATGTCTTCCTGATAGTCGTTGGCTTTTTCCAAAACAACCGTTTCGTTGGAGTTGGTCTTGTCCGAAGCGGTAAAGGTGGTGGAGGCATATTTAAATACAGGTGCATAGCCGGTACCGGCATAATAGTCGAATAGCCAGGGCTCTGCCGGAATCAGAGTGGAAACGGCGACTCCGTTCTGTTGCATGCGGGCAAATGCCTGTGATAGAAGTTCGCGCATAGCTCCACGATTCCGGTAGTCGGGATGTGTACAAGCTCCCGACACATAGCCTGTACTGATCTCTTTCCCTCCGAAAGTCATGGGATAGGGCAGTATTTGCAGGGCGGCAATCACCTCCTCACCACTTTGAATGGCGATGTTAACTTCATTGTTGTAGCGCAGGCGGAAGTACATCTCTGTAAATTCGTCGCTGTCGTTAAAACAAAGTTTCCATAACTTCTTTACCTGTTCCCGCATCTTTTCATTCCTCTGTCATCACATTGTATACTTCACTATAACTTAGCGCTTATCCTATCGTATTACCACTTGAAAGCCCCTACCGGCCGTTCCTTTAAGCAAGCCATATACTTTTCAAGGATTATGGCGGGTTGGTAAGATAGTTTTGCTTTTCGTAATCCTTCAATCCCCAAATCCTCTTCCCGGTTGATGTAGATATATTGTTCCGGAATATGGTTGGCAAACTCATAATTAATCATGGCATAAGCACCGTCTATATTGGTATCAGCTTTCTCTACATGCACTCCAAATGTGTTTTGGTTGATAGGCATGCCGAAGGTAAAGGCTGCGATTTTGTCTTCTACATGAAGGATGCCGCCGGTCAGTCCCAATGCATCAAAATTATGAAGAGCGTATATCAGTGCACGACGCTCGTTGCCGGTTCCCTCATGCTGGTCACAGTTATTTGCTTTACACCATTCTGCTTCCAAATCAAGGCACTCTTGAATACGGTCGGCAGTTATCGGGGTGTATTTATAATTATATGTTTTCCTGAATTTGTTGACATGATTCCGCTTTGCCTGGAATTTCTTGCCGGATAGGGTGGCAAGGTCAGAGCGCAGGTATATATAGTCGGCGTAATCTCTGTCTGCTGTGAACTGGAATTTGCCGGGCATAAAAGTTTCTAATTCGGCGCACATTCCGGCGCAGATACCCAACAGGCAAAAGGGTTCGCCTTCCCGGTTGGCATCTTCTATCAGTGCGTTCAGTACCTTGTTTAAATCGCCGTTGCCGATAGGCATCATATATACAAGCTCTCCTTCGGCCCAAAATTTCAATAACAGGAAACCGTCCATAACAGCGAATTTCGTATTATATAAAAAACGCCAACTGCATAAGTTGGAAAATGACAGATCACAGTTCTGTCGTGGGCTATTCAGGGTAAAGGAAGTTATAAGTTCTTTGTCTTCTAGTTCAATATCTTTAAATTGAATCATACGTTATCTCTATTGGTTTAAGAATATAATAACAAAAATAGGATGATTTTGTTAGAGCAGCCCTAACAATCGCAAAATTGTTGGCGTTAATAAAGCTGTGAGAATCCCGTTAAGTGTAAGTCCGAGGCTGGCAAATGCACCGTATTTACTACTGATGTCCATTGCTGCCGATGTACCGACCGCATGTGCGGCAGCTCCCAAGGAGAGACCCTGTGCCATGGGACTTCCGATGTGGGTGATTTTCATGGTTTTAAACCCTAATATTCCACCCAGCAGACCAACGCAAACCACTACGGCGGCAGTCAGTGCAGGGATGCCTCCTATCGACTTCGTAACTTCCATGGCTATCGGGGTGGTTACGGATTTGGGGGCTAATGAATAAATAATTTCGTCGGACGCTCCCATCAACTTGGCTATCAGAACTACGGAAATAACTCCTACAATGCATCCCGCCAGTTGTGAAAGCAGAATAGGCAACAACTGTTTCCTGATAGTTTCCAGTTGCAGATACAAAGGTACACCTAATGCGACTACCGCCGGTTTGAGCCAGAATTCAATCAGATACCCTCCTTTATTATATGTGTCGTAACTGATATTCGCCATCTTCAGGAAAATAATGAGTATGGCGATGGTCAGCAGAATGGGATTCAGCAACATGATTCCTGTCTTCTTTTGAAGCAGCTTGGCTAAAAAGAATATCCCGAAAGTGATAGCCAGCAGGAAGAATTCGTTTTCCAGAAAGTTCATTTGATTTTACGCGTTAGTTGGTGAACCCACCCGGTAACAACAAGCACCAATAGAGTGCTGATTAACGATGCGGTGACAATGGGCCAGAATTCGGCGGCAATAATATCAAAATAAAGCATAAGGGCCACACCGGGCGGAATGAAGAAAAAGCCCAGGTTGGCTACTAAAAAATCGGACATCCCCTGCACCCAGTGCAGTTTTATCCAACCTAATTTTAAGAAAAGGGTGAGCAGCAGCATGCCGATGATGCTGGAGGGGAGTTTGATATCCGTTAAGAATACAATCAATTCACCTAAGGCCAGACATCCGAAAAGAATAGCGCATTGACGGATCATAATACCTGATTATTAAATAATACCTACCTAATTGAAAACTAGGAAAACGCTGCAAAGTTAGCTATTTGAAATGAGGAACTATACCGTAAATCATCTGTTAGTGTTAAATATTATAATAATTCTCGTTTGGTATGGAAAAAGGCTTAGAATTGCAATGTGGATATTGCAAAATTGTGTACTTTTGCGCAGTGAATAACACGAACTACCGATTCTTATACACAATTAAAATATCATGCAAAGATTAATTAATGAAATTTTAGAGCGTGCGAAAGCCGATCGCCAACGCATTGTTCTTCCTGAAGGTACGGAAGAACGCACATTGAAAGCTGCCAATCAAATTTTGACAGACGGTATTGCAGACCTCATTCTTTTGGGCAATCCTGCTGAAATCAACGCTTGCGCAACAGAGTGGGGACTTGGTAATATTTCCAAGGCTACTATTATTGATCCGGAGAACAATCCGAAGCAGGAAGAATATGCACAGCTGCTGTTCGAACTGCGTAAGAAAAAAGGCATGACTATTGAAGAAGCCCGCAAATTGGTTACCAATCCGCTTTACTTGGGTTGTTTGATTATCAAGAACGGCGATGCGGACGGTCAGTTGGCAGGCGCCCGCAATACTACCGGTGATGTGCTTCGTCCGGCTTTGCAGATAATCAAGACAGCTCCGGGCATTACTTGTGTCTCTGGTGCGATGTTGCTGTTGACACATGCTCCTGAGTATGGAAAGAACGGTGTTCTGGTAATGGGAGATGTTGCTGTAACTCCGGTTCCTGATGCTTCTCAGCTGGCACAGATCGCTGTTTGTACAGCACGTACGGCTAAGGCTGTTGCAGGCCTTGATCCCAAGGTGGCATTGTTGAGTTTTTCTACGAAGGGCTCTGCAAAACACGAAGTGGTGGACAAAGTGGTGGAAGCCTTGAAAATTGCTAAAGAACTGGCTCCTGACATTGCTATTGACGGTGAATTGCAGGCTGATGCAGCGCTGGTTCCTGAGGTAGGCGCCAGCAAAGCTCCGGGTTCTGCCATTGCAGGCAATGCAAATGTGTTGGTTGTTCCGAGTCTTGAGGTAGGTAATATCTCTTACAAGTTGGTACAGCGTTTGGGACATGCCGATGCGGTTGGTCCGATCTTGCAAGGTATTGCTCGCCCGGTAAACGATTTGTCACGCGGTTGCTCCATCGAAGATGTTTATCGTATGATTGCAATTACTGCAAACCAAGCTATTGCAGCTAAACATAATAAATAATTCAAAATTAATATCATGAAAGTTTTAGTATTGAACTGCGGTAGCTCGTCTATCAAATATAAATTGTTTGATATGGACCATAAAGAGGTTATCGCTCAAGGTGGTATTGAAAAAATAGGTTTGAAAGGCTCTTTCCTGAAGCTGACTTTGCCTAATGGTGAAAAAAAGATTCTGGAAAAAGATATACCGGAGCATACTGTAGGTGTAGAGTTCATCCTGAATACATTGATTAGTCCTGAATATGGTGCAATCAAATCTTTGGATGAAATCAATGCAGTTGGTCACCGCATGGTACATGGTGGTGAGAAGTTCAGTGAATCGGTATTGCTGACGCAGGAAGTGCTGGATGCGTTTACTGCTTGCAATGATTTGGCTCCGCTTCATAATCCTGCCAATTTGAAAGGTGTAAACGCGGTTTCGGCTATTCTGCCTGATGTTCCGCAAATAGGTGTATTTGATACTGCTTTCCACCAGACAATGCCTGATTATGCATACTTGTATGCCGTTCCTTACGAATTGTATGAAAAATATGGCGTCCGTCGTTATGGTTTCCATGGAACTTCTCACCGTTATGTGTCAAAACGTGTTTGTGAGTTTTTGGGCGTGCAACCGGAAGGAAAGAAAATCATTACTTGTCACATTGGTAATGGTGGCTCTATCTCTGCTATCAAAGATGGCAAGTGTGTGGACACCAGCATGGGGCTGACACCGTTGGAAGGATTGATGATGGGTACTCGTAGCGGTGACATCGACGCCGGCGCTGTCACTTTCATCATGGAGAAAGAACATTTGGATGCAAACGGAGTGTCCAACCTTCTGAATAAAAAGAGTGGTGTATTGGGCGTTTCGGGCGTATCCAGCGATATGCGCGAATTGGAAGCGGCTGTTGCTGCCGGTAATCCGAAAGCTATTTTGGCGGAAAAGATGTATTTCTATCGTATAAAGAAATACGTGGGTGCTTATGCTGCTGCTTTGGGTGGTGTGGATATTATCGTATTTACAGGTGGTGTCGGCGAGAACCAATGTAACTGCCGTAGCGAAGTATGCGAAGGGCTGGAATTCATGGGCATCAAAGTAGACCTGAAAAAGAACGAAGTACGTGGTGAAGAAGCCGTAATCTCTGCTGATGACTCTAAGGTTAAAGTAGTGGTTATTCCGACCGATGAAGAACTGATGATTGCTTCGGATACAATGGCTATCTTGAATAAATAACAAAAAGGGCCGGGCCCTTTCTGAATAAAGAGCAGCCATCACCTTGCTTGAAGATTATAGCAAAGGTGATGGCTGCTTTTATATTCTTTCATCCTTGAAGGATGCTTTTTTTGATGAAGAACTTTGATTGTTGATTTGATAAAATCGTTATTACTATGTTTTTTCAGTGTGTTGTTTTTACCGGAATCCCTATAAGTCTTCAAAAAGAGGCTTATAGGGATTTGTTTTTAACACAAACGCAATTATTACGGAACGAAAAATGTTCTATCTTTGCTCCGCATTAATAAATAAAGGGGTATTGCAATGAAACAGGTTATAAGAAGACATGTAGCTGTACTGCTGGTCATATTTCTGGTAAGTACAGTTTGGGCGCAACAGGCAAAGTATGTATTTTATTTCATTGGAGATGGAATGGGGGTAAACCAAGTGAATGGTGCTGAGATGTATCTGGCTGAACAGGAAGGGCGTATTGGAGTAAAGCCGCTTTTGTTCACCACATTTCCGGCGGGTACGATGGCAACGACCTTTTCCGCTACCAATTCGGTGACCGATTCTTCTGCGGCGGGTACGGCACTTGCCACCGGAGAGAAAACCTATAACGGTGCTGTCAGTATGGATGATGACAAAAACGTCCTGAGCACCGTTGCCGAAAGAGCGAAGAAAGCCGGCCGGAAAGTGGGCATCGCTACCAGTGTCAGTGTGGACCATGCTACTCCTGCGGCGTTCTATGCTCATCAGCCCAATCGTAGCAGGTATTATGAGATTGCACTTGATTTACCGAAAGCCGGTTTCGACTTCTATGCGGGCAGCGGCTTCCTGAAGCCCACCACGACTGCCGATAAGAAAGAGGCTCCGAACGTTTTTCCTATTATAGAAGAAGCGGGCTACACTATTGCGAGGGGACTGGATGAATACAAGGAAAAAGCTGCGGATGCAAAGAAAATGATACTTATCCAGAAAGAGGGCGCCGAACCCTCCTGCTTGCCTTATGCCATAGACCACGAAGAGGGGGATTTGACTTTGCCTGAGATAACGGAAAGCGCGGTTTCCTTTTTGTCTAAAGGAAACAAAAAAGGTTTCTTCCTCATGGTGGAAGGCGGCAAGATAGACTGGGCGTGCCATAGCAACGATCCGGTTACCGTTTTTGAAGAGGTCATCGATTTGGACAATGCGGTGAGGGTTGCTTATGAGTTCTACAAAAAGCATCCGAAGGAAACCCTGATTGTTGTAACTGCCGACCATGAGACCGGTGGCATGGGATTGGGCATCGGGAAATATGAACTGCATCTGAAATCTTTGCTGAATCAGAAGCAATCCCAAGACCTTCTTTCCAAAGCGATTACCGATTTGCGGAAAGATAAGGCCGGAAAAGCTTCATGGAATGAGATAAAGGATTTGCTTACAGAGAAAATGGGCTTTTGGAAAGAACTGCCTTTGACTTGGGAGCAGGAGAAAATGCTTCGTGATGAATATGAACAGTCGTTTGTGAAAAACAAAGTAGTTTTTGAGGAGAGTCTTTATGCAAGGACCGAACCTTTGGCTGCTACTGCCAGAAAGGTTATGAGCCAGATAGCAATGGTGGGGTGGACCAGTTCCAGTCATACGGCGGGGTATGTGCCTGTGTTTGCGATAGGCGCAGGAGCCGACTTGTTTACCGGCAAGATGGATAATACGGAAATTCCGAAACGTATTGCGAAAGCAGCAGGATATAAGTAAAATGCAATCGGCTATCATTCTGTCATAAAGAGTGGTAGCCGATTGCATTTTGACCTAATCTCTTCCGGTCTCTTATTTCAGATCCTCTTTGATAACCTTGTCCATTTCTTTGATCAGCTTTTTCCGTTTTTGGGCGGATTTCACCTTTTCGTCTTTATAGCCGAGGTCTGTCCGTTCGGCAACGTCTTCGCTCCATTCTTCAAATTCGTTCTTTGCCGGGTGGCCGTTGGGGTCTATGTTCTCTTCGGCAATGGAGTTGTTTCTGTAAATCATATCATCCATAACAATGTTGTTTTTAATGGTTATGATGATAGTACAAGATTCCGCGCAAAAAGTTCCGGTTTCCCGTCTCTTTTCGCAATCATTTAATAAGAATAAACGATTCTTGCAATTTATGGCAGATGTTTATAGCTTCGTTTCTCCTTCAATAAACTCTTCCAGGAAGAGGTTTTCTCCGTCAAATACGGCATACGAGAAGTAATTTATCCAGTCGCCGAGAATCAGTACGCGGGCAGTGGTGCTCAACATCAGGTCCAGCTCAATGTGGCGGTGTCCATAGATGAAGAAGTTGATATTCGGGTGGCTTTTCAGGTAGTCTTTGGTGTACAGCACCAGATGCTCTTCGTTTTCGCCCATGTAGTCGGGTTCTTTTCCGTCTATTCTTTTCAGACGGCTATGCTTGGCCCACGTCAGTCCGAGTTCTACGCTCCAGCGGGGATGAAGGGCGGAGAATAATGTCTGGAGGCTGCGGCTGTGGAACATGGCTCGCAGCAATTTGAACTTTTTATCCGGATCGCCCAGTCCGTCGCCATGGGCAAGATAGAACTCTTTTCCGTAGATTTCCGTAGTAAGGGGTTCGCGGTGAATGGTTACTCCGCATTCCTTGGTCAGGTAATCCCCGCACCAGATGTCGTGGTTGCCGGTAAAGAAGTGCACTTCCACGCCCATGTCCGTCAGTTCGGACAGTTTGCCGAGAAAGCGGGTGTAGCCTTTGGGCACGACGGTGCGGAACTCGTACCAGAAGTCGAACATGTCTCCCAGCAGATATACGGCGGATGCCTTGTGCTTGATACTGTCGAGAAAGTTGACTAACCGTCTCTCCTGTGTACGTCCATGTTCGATGGCTCGTGAACCCAGGTGTGCGTCTGATAGGAAATATACGTTCTTCATTTATATACTATTCCGTTATTCGTTAGAGAAAGCCCAGTTCCAGTTTCGCTTCTTCACTCATCATGTCTTTGTCCCATTCGGGTTCGAACACCAGGTTGACGGTAGCGGATTCCACTCCGTCTATCGATTCTACTTTCTGGCGGACGTCTTCCATGATGAAGTCTGCCGCAGGGCAGTTGGGGGCTGTCAGGGTCATGTCGATGACTGCCTCACCGCTGTCGGAAACGTCTATTTTATAGATTAGCCCTAAGTCGTATACGTTCACCGGAATCTCCGGGTCGAATACGGTTTTCAGCATGGCTACGATTTTTTCTTCTATTTCAAATTTGGTCATATTCGTACGGTTGTTGGTTTAGCGAAGCAAATCTAAAGATTTTAATTGAAACTACAAAGAATGTGCATGCTACATTACAGCATACCTTCGTCATTGAAACTGTAATATAGTCCGTCTGTAATTATAACGTGGTCAATCATACGGATGTTCATGGTCTGTGCGCCTTTCTGTATGAGTTGCGTTAGCCGGCGGTCGTCGTCGCTGGGGTGCGGGTTTCCCGAAGGGTGGTTGTGCACCAGTGCAATCTGTGTGGCGCGTTGCAGCAACGCTTCGCGCAAAACGCTTCTTACGTCGGCGCTGGTTTGGTCGATGCCGCCCCGGCTGATGCGTACCTTATCTATGACATGGGTTGCCTGGTTGAGCAGAAGTACCCAGAATTCTTCGATGGTGAGGTCGCACAGCAACGGGTGGAAAATTTCATAAATATCATTGGACGAACGTATGACGGTGTGTTCCGGATGTTCTTGCAGTTTTCTGCGTTTTCCCAGTTCAAGGGCTGCCATGATGGTTATGCTTTTGGCGGGTCCAAGCCCTTTGAAACGGGAGAAATCGTGCACTTCCCATTTCCCTAACCGGTTCAGGTCATTGTTGCAGCAGGCAAGTGTCCGCTGCATCAGTGTAACGGCGCTCTCTTCGGTGTTTCCGGAACCGATAAGTATTGCCAGCAGTTCTGCATCGCTAAGGGCTTCTGCGCCTTTTAGCATCATTTTCTCCCGCGGGCGGTCTTCTATTGCCCACTGGTTGATTGTTAATTTCTTCATTTCTTTTTTCTTTACCGACTGCCGGCACTTGCCGTTCATCACTTGTAAAAGTTCTTTTTGAATGCTTCGAACTCATCTTTGCCGAGTATGCAGCGGTTCCACCAGGCTCTCCAGAATCCGGTTCCATATCCGATGAGCTGAATGAAGGATGCGGCAATGGAATAAAGGCCGATGCGCAGGCTCTTGTTTTGAATGGCGGAGTCTGTGCAGACGAGCAGTGCATATAGCGCAACCGGTAGGAGGCTGTATAGGCAAAAAGGTGCGCCTACCAGTAGCACCACTACTCCCAGTGTGAATGTGGCGGGCAGCAGATGCACGATTTTCAAGGAGTCGGGATGTTTCTTGTAGAGGTTGATGCGGGCAATGCCGGAATTGTGCACTTGCTTGAAGAATTTCTTCAGGTCCGTCCGTCGTTTGTGATATACCCATGCTCCGGGAAACAGCCTGCACCTGTATCCGCCTTTGAAGATGCGGATGCTGAAATCTATGTCTTCTCCAAAACGCATCCGAGAGAAGCCGCCGAGTGCTTCGTAGACCTCGCGGCGTACTCCCATATTGAAGCTCCTCGGATAGAACTTGTCCATTTTCTTTTTCCCGCCGCGAATACCGCCGGTGGTGAAGAATGAAGTCATGGAGTAGTTGATGGCTTTTTGCACATCGGTAAAAGAGGCATGTGCGCGGTCGGGTCCACCAAAGGCGTCGGCAGGAGTTTCCTGTAATTCTTTTTCCACTTCCTGAAAGTAATCTTCGGGAAGGATGCAGTCGGAGTCCAGTATTATCAGGTATTCTCCCCGGCTGCGTTCTGCGCCATAATTGCGTGTTTGCCCCGGGCCGGAATTGGGCTTGGAGTAGTAGCGGATGTTCAGAATGTCCTGATAACGGTCTGCGACATTTTTGCAGGGAACGGAAGAGCCGTCTTCTACGATGATGACTTCGAAATCCTTGAAACTTTGCCGGGTCAGGCTTTGCAAAAGCTCGTCCACCTCGTCGGGGCGGTTGTATACGGGAATGATAACGGAATATCGCATGTCTCTGTCTCTTTTTATCGGGTTACGGGAGATGATGCTGCAAAGATACGTTTTTATTTGGTGATAGGTTGTTGTTTTGCCGCACATTCAGATTGTTATTTTTTGTGCACGTCTTTCTTCGCAAAGTTTAAAAACGAGAATTATCTGTCACGCTGTCACATTACGGGGATATGACGCTGATTGTATGTGTGTTGCGTTGTGACGGATGAGTGTGACGGATAAGATTGTTTACAGTTATCTGTCACGCAGTGTGTCGTCCTGATTTGGTTGACCGGTTTAACTTCTTAATCCTGTATTTGGTTGTCTTAGTCCATTACTTAAAACGGCTTGGATGCGTATTCATATCGGCATAGGAAGAAGCGGCGGTTCATTATGCAGCATTCCGCCATGCTTAGGGAAAATATTTGTTTCTCAGGTAGATACTGGCAGTTTCTCCGGGGTAAACTGGGAGTTCTAACGTACGCAACTAAGAGTTTCATTAGGGTAAACTGGGAGTTCCTGCCGCTGAAACTGTCAATGTCCTGCAGGCTTGTCTAAACGGAAAAGGGGCTGAATCTCGTTTTGAGACAGCCCCTTCAAATATTTAAAGGATAGACTTATGCTTTTACGCGGCCTACGTATGAACCGTCGCGAGTGTCGATTTCGATGGTTTCACCTTCGTTGATGAACAACGGTACACGTACGGTTGCACCCGATTCTACTGTTGCAGGTTTCAGGGTGTTGGTAGCTGTGTCGCCTTTCAAGCCCGGTTCGGTGTAAGTAATCTTCATCTGAACCTTCACAGGTACGTCAGCGTACAGAACTGTCTCGGTAGAGGCGTCGGATACAACATCCACAATCATTCCTTCCAGCAGGAAGTCCACACCGTTGATCAAGTCGTGGGCGATAGGAATTTGGTCGAAAGTTTCCTGGTTCATGAACTGGTAGTTGTCACCGTCATGATAGAGGTATTGGTGCGGACGGCGTTCTACACGTACGTCTTCCAGCTTTTCACCGATGTTGAAACGACGTTCCAGAACGTAGCCGTTGACTACATCTTTCAGCTTGGTACGCATGAAAGTATTACCTTTTCCCGGCTTTACATGCAGGAAGTCAATGCAGAAATAGAGCTTGCCGTCCATGCGGATGCAAGTTCCGATTTTAATGTCTTGGGCATTAATCATACTTTATAGTCTTTATTATTATTATGTTATTAAGATGTTTCCCTTGATTTGCGAGTGCAAAAGTAATGGAAATCGGTAAAAAACACAAAAAGTTTTGAGATAAAATGAGTTATCTCTTGGTTATTTTAGAAAAAGTCTCTATTTTTGCAGCCCGATTACGTAGAATAATAACATAAAACAAGATACAGTAATGAAAAGAACATTTCAACCCTCTAACAGAAAGAGAAAAAACAAACATGGGTTCCGTGAGAGAATGGCTACAGCTAATGGTCGCAGAGTATTGGCCGCACGTCGTGCTAAAGGCAGAAAGAAACTGACTGTTTCTGACGAATACAACGGAGTGAAAGCATAAGTCATTCCCTATTAATTAGAAAATAAGAAAGCCGCAAAGGACTGGTGACAGTGTTTTGCGGTTTTTCTTTTGTGAAACTTTCAAGAAAACATCATTGCAATGCGCCCAAATTGCATTATCTTTGTGCCAAAAGCGAAGATAAACCGCATCCCGGCATAAAAAATGAACAAGTTCATTTTATTCTGCTCTCGGTTTGCATTATCTTTGCACCAAATTGTAGTGATTATGACTATAAAGGATTTTTTTTCTTTCCGGCAGAACAAGTACTTCTGGATAAACATCGCGGCAATGATTGTTGTAGTGGGATTGTTGCTGTTCGGGACATTGAAAGGAATAGATATATACACTCATCATGGTGAGGCTGTGGTGGTGCCTGACGTAAAAGGCATGACGGTGGGAGAAGCCGGAAAGGTGTTTGAAAACAAAGGACTGGCTTGCGTCATTTCCGATTCTACCTATGTGAAAGACAAACCCGCAGGCTGCATTTTGGACTATAATCCGGCTGCCGGACAAAAGGTGAAAGAGGGCCGGATCATTTATCTGACAATCAATGCCATCAATATACCCTTGCAAGCGGTTCCCGATGTAGCGGACAACAGTTCGTTGCGTCAGGCGGAAGCGCGTATCCTGGCCTCCGGATTTAAGTTGAACGACATTGAGTACATGGCAGGCGAGAAGGACTGGGTGTATGGTGTGAAGTATCAGGACCGCGTTCTTGCCATGGGCGAAAAAGTGCCTATGGGCGCAACGCTGACTTTGATGGTCGGCAATGGCGGAGAGGAAATGCAGGAAGGTGATTCCCTGTCTGCGGATGAAGGCGCAGAACCGCGGGAGGTTGTTACGTCCGAAAGTTCTGCAGCCGATGAGTCTTGGTTCTGAAGTTAAACGTAAGTGCGCGCGAATGAGGGTGTCTTTAATTCTTAAAAAGGACAAATGATGATCGAAGAGTTACCGGACGACATAGAGAACGATGTACTGGACGATATAGAACCTGTCGGTGATGAGTCGCAGCTTTACGAGCACTTCCGCGTTGTTGTGGACAAAGGGCAGGAGATGATGCGTGTGGACAAGTATCTGTTCGACCGCCTGACTAATGCTTCGCGTAACCGTATACAGAAGGCTGCCGATGCCGGGTTTGTAATGGCAAATGACAAACCTGTCAAGAGCAGTTACAAGGTAAAGCCGCTGGACGTGATAACGGTTATGATGGATCGTCCCCGCTATGAAAACGAGGTTATTCCCGAAGACATTCCCCTTAATATAGTCTATGAAGACAAGTTTCTTATGGTGGTTAACAAACCGGCCGGGCTGGTGGTGCATCCCGGACATGGCAACTATCATGGCACGCTTGTCAATGCCATTGCCTGGCACATGAAAGATATTCCCGACTATGATGCCAATGACCCGCACGTGGGGCTTGTGCACCGTATCGATAAAGATACATCCGGCTTGCTGGTGATTGCCAAAACACCGGATGCAAAAACCAATCTCGGCCTCCAATTTTTCAATAAAACCACTAAACGCCGTTATCGTGCTCTCGTCTGGGGGAATGTGGAGCAGGACGAAGGTACGATTGTAGGCAACGTGGGGCGTAATCCTAAAGACCGTATGCAGATGACCGTCCTTCCCGACGACCAGGGTAAGCATGCCGTTACCCACTACCGGGTGTTGGAACGTTTGGGATATGTGACCCTTGTGGAGTGTGTCCTCGAAACAGGGCGCACCCATCAAATTCGTGTGCACATGAAGCACATCGGGCATGTCCTTTTCAATGATGAACGCTATGGCGGCCATGAGATTCTGAAAGGAACGCATTTTGCCAAATACAAACAGTTTGTAAACAATTGCTTCGATACTTGTCCGCGGCAGGCATTGCATGCCATGACGCTGGGGTTTGTGCATCCCGTTACCGGAGAAGAAATGTACTTTACCTCGGAACTGCCGGATGACATGACCCGGCTGATTGATAAGTGGAGAGGCTACATTAGTAATAGAGAATTAGAATGAAACGCACAATTGCTATTGCATGTGGGGGGGATACTTCCGAATTTGAGGTTTCCCTGCGCAGCGCACAAGGAATTTACTCCTTCATCGACAAGGAGAAATATACATTATATATTGTAGAGATGCATGGGCCGGACTGGCATGTGCAGCTTCCCGACGGGACAAAGGCTCCTGTGGACCGCAATGACTTCAGTTTCAGGCTGGGGGGGGAGAAGGTGGTATTCGACTTTGTATATATCACCATTCATGGTACTCCGGGTGAGGACGGACGCTTGCAGGGGTATTTAGATATGCTTCATATACCCTATTCTTGCTGTGGAGTGCTTGCGGCTGCACTGACCTATGATAAGTTTGCCTGTAATCAATATCTGAAAGCTTTCGGTGTGCGTATCGCCGACTCTCTGCTGCTCCGTCAGGGACAGTCGGTTTCCGATGAAGACGTAATTGGGAAGATAGGCCTGCCCTGCTTCATCAAACCCAGTCTGGGAGGTTCCAGTTTCGGCGTGACAAAGGTCAAAACAAGGGAAGAGATACAGCCTGCCATTGAGAAGGCTTTCAAAGAAGCCAGGGAGGTATTGGTGGAGGCTTTCATGCAAGGTACGGAAATTACCTGCGGCTGCTATAAAACCAAAGAAAAATCTGTGGTATTTCCCATTACGGAAGTGGTGTCGCATAATGAGTATTTTGACTATAAAGCCAAATATAACGGTGAGTCGGATGAGATAACTCCGGCACGTATTCCCGACGAATTGCGCGATCGTGTGCAGAAGCTCACTTCCGCCATTTATGATATCCTCGGCGCTGCCGGAATTATCCGTGTGGATTATATCATCACCGAAGGAGAGAAGATAAATCTGCTGGAGGTGAACACCACTCCGGGCATGACTGCCACCAGTTTTATCCCGCAGCAGGTGCGCGCGGCAAACTTGGATATAAAAGATGTAATGACAGATATAATAGAAAACCAATTTTAGATATTGACAGTTTGGTGCCAACCGGCTATTAGATGCCCGTTTATTAGTCTTGGAACCGAATGTTGATTGTTTGAAATTTAAAATTGCATATCATGGAATTTGAAGAAATCCGCCCTTATCATGACGAAGAACTGCCTCAGATCTTTGAGGAATTAATTGCTGACCCGGCGTTCCAACAAGTGGCTTGCGCCGTTATGCCGGGTGTCCCTTTTGAAGCTATCGCGCAAAAAATGCGCGCAAGCAAGACCAAGCAGGAGTTTCAGGAGAACCTCTGCTATGGAATCCTGCATAAGTTGGCCAAGGATACCACAGACGGACTGATATTGGAAAGCATGGCTGTGCTGAACAAACAGTCTGCCTATACTTATGTTTCCAATCACAGAGACATCATTCTTGATTCCGGCTTTTTGTCTGTTCTTCTGGTGGAACAGGGACTGGATACCGTAGAAATCGCCATCGGTGATAATCTGCTGATTTATCCTTGGATCAAGAAACTGGTCCGCATCAATAAATGCTTCACCGTACAGCGTGCGCTTACCATGCGCCAGATGCTGGAATCGTCCATTCGCATGTCGCGCTATATGCACTATACCATTGCGGAGAAGAAACAGTCCATCTGGATCGCCCAACGTGAGGGGCGTGCCAAGGACTCCAATGACGTCACGCAGGATAGTGTGCTGAAAATGTTGTCAATGGGCGGCGACGGAGATATCATTACCAACCTTCAGGAACTGAACATCGTTCCGCTTTCCATTTCGTATGAATACGATCCTTGTGATTTCCTGAAGGCGCAGGAATTCCAGTTGAAGCGCGACATTCCTGATTTCAAGAAAACTACGGATGATGACCTGCTGAATATGCAGACCGGGCTTCTGGGATATAAAGGGCGTGTATGTTTCCGCATGGCATCCTGTATTAATGAGGATCTGGCCAAACTGGACAGGACATTGCCTAAACCGGAACTGTTTGTGGCTATATCTGCCTTGATTGATAAGCGTATTCATGCCAACTATCGTATTTTTGCCAATAATTATGTGGCTCACGACCTGTTGTATAATGCGGAGGAATTTGCCGACCATTATACGGCGGAGGATAGGAAACGCTTTACAAGTTATATTGACACCCAGTTGGAACGTATCACGATTCCCAATAAGGATGTGGACTTCCTGCGTGAGAAGTTGCTGCTGATGTATGCCAACCCGTTGACAAACCATCTGGTTGCGACTAAATAAGAAGTCATTGGCGGTTTTTATGGTAGTAGTGAAGGAGGGAGTCTTAATCGCGTGGAACGAGTGAATGTGAAAAGATACTGTCGTGGATTGTTGGTTGCCGTATTGGCCTGCTTGTTGGCGGCATGCGGTGATGACTATTATTATCCTTCTGTGCGGCAGGATTTCCTGACTGCATTTTCCGGTGCGGACGGAAGGCTGGAGACGGTGCTCACCGATGAAGGCGAGACCTTTCGGGTTGTTGAGGATGCGTCCGGCATGCGTGTTGGTGTGGATGCCGCTATCCGTATAGTGGCCAATTATGAGACATTGACAACTGACGATAAAGTTGCAGGTGTTAAACTGTATGCTTTATTGCAGGCGATTTCTCCTGTCCCTTTAGCGGCTGATGAGTTTGAAGAGGGCGTGAAGACGGAGCCTTCGGAGGTGCAGAGCATTTGGTTGGGGCATGATTATCTGAATATAATCTTGAAAGTAAAGCAGCAAGGGAAACATCTTTTTCATTTTGTGGAGGATGAGGTTTCTGTGGATGAAGCGAGTGGGCGTGCCAAAGTGCGGCTGACTTTGTTCCATGATGTGACCAGTGCCACGCAAGATTATAGCAAACGCGCTTATCTGTCTGTCCCCTTAAAGCAGTATATGATTGACGGTGTGCAGGGAGTGGATGTCTTTTTTAGTGTTTATACTTACTCCGGCCGCCTCAAAACCTATATTTTGGATGAAACAGGGCTCCATGTGGAGGAGGAGTGATTCTATTTCTATACATTATATATATAAGAGGATAGGCCATCGGAGTTTTGGCATATCCTCTTTTCTTTTTTAAAGGTTGTTGTGGTGGCAGGGATCGGCAATGGTCAGCTCAATACCCATCTCCTCTATGCGTAGGGCGGTGGAGGGGGGGATTTTGGAGTCGGTGATGATATGGTCGATGTCTTCCATATCGGCTATTTTGCTGAAGCCGCGCCGTCCGAACTTGGAGGAGTCTGCCAGCACAATTGTTTTTTGTGCGGTTTGCATCATCACGCGGTTGAGGCTTGCTTCCATCATATTGGTGGTGGTGATGCCGAAGTCGAGGTCAATGCCGTCCACACCGATGAATAATTTGCTGCACGAGAAGTCTGCCAGTATGTTTTCCGCATATTTCCCCACAACGGAGAGGCTGCTGTGCCGTAGAATTCCGCCAAGCTGGATGATGCATATGTTTTTCTCGCTTGCCAAGATGTTTGAGACCTCCATGGAAGCGGTGATGACGGTCAGCTCGTCTGCCGGAGCTATGCTGCGTGCAAGCGCGTGCATGGTTGTGCCCGACGCTATCAGGATGGAATCCTTGGGGGCGATGAGGTTGGCGGCTTTCATTCCTATCAGCCGCTTTTCCTCAACATATAATTTTTCTTTCTCGCTGACGTTCCGATTGTCGATATAAGGGTCTATCAGGATTGCCTTTCCATGATTCCGATATAGTTTCTTTTCTCTTTCGAGATCGGTCAAGTCCTTTCGTATCGTAACTGACGAAACGTTGAGATGCGTAGCTAAATCTGTTACTAAAATAGAATCGTGTTGCATTAATAGCTCTAATATGAGAGCCTGCCTTTCTTCTTTTGTCATAATCGGTCTGGAAATTGTATTTTATGCGCTAATATACTTGAAAAAAATAGTATAAAGAAACTCTCAATGCTAAGAAATGGTAAAACGTCCGTTTGGTAGTGCTTTCTTTTGAAATGTAAGCTGAATCGGAGCTTTTTGGGACAAAACTTCTCGTTTGAAGAGTTTTTTTCTGGTTTTTAGCAAAAAAATAAAGAAAAAGTTTCGCTATTATAAAAATAGAATTTATATTTGTTGCGAAATGAAACCTAAGTTGTTTTGGTAAGAAAGAAAAGTGACTGTTGCATGGATCTTGAATCCCAAACAATATTAACTAATATTATAAGAGGCATGGTACTTAATAGCGGAACTAACGAATTTGATATCATTATTATTGGTGGAGGTGCAACCGGAGCCGGTACGGCAAGAGACTGTTCCTTGCGTGGAATGCGTGTCTTGCTTGTGGAACGCTTCGATTTTGCCGCCGGTGCTACCGGGCGTAATCATGGATTGCTTCATAGTGGCGCCCGTTACGCGGTGACTGATAGAGAATCGGCCGCTGAATGTATTAAAGAGAATATGATTCTTCGGAAGATAGCACGTCATTGCGTGGAGGAAAACGGTGGTTTGTTTATCTCTCTTCCGGAAGATGATCTTTCCTATCAGAACCTGTTTGTGGAGTCTTGCCGGGCGGCAGGTATTAATGCCGAGACGATTGACCCGGCCGAGGCGAGACTGATAGAGCCTTCTGTGAATCCTTCAATAATCGGTGCGGTGAAAGTTCCCGATGGCTCGATAGATCCTTTCAGGCTGACTTTGGCAAACGTCATCGACGCTAAAGCTCATGGTGCAAAAGTATTGGTATACCATGAAGTGACAGCTTTGATTCGGGAACAGGGGGCCATTGTGGGAGTCACCGTATTTAATCATAAAACAAAGACTGAACATAATTATTATGCACCTCTGACTATCAATGCGGGAGGTATCTGGGGACATGGCATTGCTGCAAAAGCAGGCATAAGGGTGGACATGTTCCCTGCGAAAGGCTCATTGTTGATTTTTGGGCATCGAATCAATAATGTTGTGCTGAATCGCTGCCGCAAGCCCGCCAATGCGGACATTCTCGTTCCGGGGGATACAATCTGCCTGATTGGAACGACTTCAAGTCGTGTGGGTTTTGACGAGGTGGATGATGTGAGGGTTACGTCGGAAGAAGTTGACCTGCTGTTGTCGGAAGGTGAAAAGCTGGCTCCTGCATTGGCAACAACCCGTATTCTGCGTGCATACGCCGGCGTTCGTCCGCTGGTGGCTGCCGACAATGATCCTTCCGGCCGTAACATCAGCCGCGGCATTGTATTGCTGGATCATGAGACGCGTGACGGTGTGGCGGGTTTTGTAACTATTACCGGCGGCAAGTTGATGACTTACCGCTTGATGGCGGAGTGGGTTACGGATCTGGCCTGCAAGAAACTTGGTGTTGATAAGCCTTGTACTACCATGAATGAACCTCTTCCCGGTTCGCGAATGGAAGAAGGAGAGTCCAATGGCAGGCAGGTAGTGGCTGATCAGCCTAAACGTTCTTCGGTTGGGCGTCATGGTGAAATGGCTGCAAAGATTGCGTCGGAAAGCAAGTATGATAATAGTTTGGTTTGCGAGTGTGAAGATGTTACAGTGGGCGAGGTCAACTATGCGGTGAACGAGCTTGATGTGCACAACCTGATAGACTTGCGTCGTCGCACGCGTGTCGGTATGGGGACATGTCAGGGAGAACTTTGTGCTTGTCGTGCGGCAGGTTTGTTGGGCGAGGCGCATAATTGTTCGCAGAAGGCGAAAGATGATTTGGCTTCGTTCCTGAATGAACGTTGGAAAGGATTGTATCCTGTGGCGTGGGGTGAGGCGTTGCGCGAAAGCGAATATACCCAGTGGATATATAGCGGAGTTTGTGGAATGGAATAAAATGAATAAAGATGAAATTTGATGTTTTAATAATAGGCGGAGGACTTGCCGGCTTGACATGTGGAATCCGTTTGCAGAAGAACGGTGTGAAATGTGCTATTGTTTCCACCGGACAAAGTGCGTTGCACTTTTCTTCGGGTTCGTTTGATTTGCTTAATGAGCTTCCTGACGGTACGAAGGTGGATAATCCCATGGCTGCTGTTGGGAAAGTCAGTGCGAATCATCCTTATGCCAAATTGGGTAGTGAGTTTGCATATTATGTTCATGAGGCAAAGCAGCAGTTCCTTGATTTGGGGATTGAGGTGGCCGGTGATGCTGAACAGAACCATTTGCGCATAACCCCTATGGGCACATTGAAACCGACTTGGCTGACTTTCTCCGATTTTACGCCTTTCTCATCGGTAAGTGACATGGCCGGCAAGAAGATTCGGGTTGTCAATATGGCCGGATTCCTTGACTTCAATACGAAGTTTGTCGCTGACAGCTTTGAGAAGTATGGGGCAAAGTGCCAGATTTCTTCCATAAATCTTCCTGAACTGGAAAGACTGCGGATTAGTCCGACAGAAATGCGATCCACTAATATTGCCAGAGTTTTGGAGAATGAAAAAACGCTTGAGGCCCTGATAATGGAATTGGCAGGAACGGTTTCCGGTTTCGATGTGGTTGCTTTGCCTGCCGTATTCGGACTTTCGTCTGTGGCGCCGGTAAGGAGACTGAAAGAAGCGTTGAATATTCCGGTATGGCTGATACCGACAATGCCGCCGTCTGTTCCCGGTATTCGTGCACAGCAACAGCTCCGTCGTTCTTTTGAAGAACTGGGGGGAGTGTATATGCTGGGTGATACAGTGGTGAAAGCAGATTTTAAGGGCAACAAGGTGCAATCGGTATATTCCGTCAATCATGGGGATATTTCATTTGTGGCGGAAAACTTTGTTCTGGCTTCGGGAAGTTATTTCAGCAACGGATTGATTGCGCAACCCGATAAAGTTATTGAGCCGGTCTTCGGCAGTGATGTCGATTTTACTCCCGGACGTGACAGTTGGTATGACAAGTCGTTCTTCAATAAACAGAATTATATGACATTCGGCGTAGCTACCGATGAAAAGTTGCGGATAAAGATCAAGGGCGATGTACAACAGAATCTGTTTGCGGTCGGATCTGTTTTAGGCGGCTCCAATACAATACACGAGGGCTGCGGTGCAGGTGTCTCTATGCTTACGGCATTATATGTAGCGGATAACTTAATAAATGGATGAGATCATGAATATGCAGCAGAACAATATAAGCGAGAACAATTTTGAGCAATGCATAAAATGTACTGTTTGTACAGTGTATTGTCCGGTTATTCCGGTGAACCCCAAGTATCCCGGTCCGAAGCAAGCTGGTCCGGACGAGGAGCGCCTTCGCTTGAAAAGAGGTGAATATTTTGATGAGGCGCTGAAATATTGTTTGAATTGTAAACGTTGTGAAGTGGCTTGCCCGTCGAATGTGAAGATTGGAGACATCATTCAGCTGGCACGCATCAAATATAGCAAGAAAAAACCGGCATTGCGTGATATCATGTTGGCCAATACGGATTTCGTGGGCACTATGGCATCTGCTTTCGCTCCTGTGGTAAATGCCACATTGTCTTTGAAACCGGTGAAAATGGTGATGGATGGAGCGTTGAAGATAGATCATCGTCGTGTCTTTCCGAAATATTCTTCCCAGACATTCGAAAGTTGGTTCAAGAAGAATGTAATGGCTTTGCAAGAGAACTATAAGAAACATGTGACTTTCTTTCATGGCTGTTACATCAATTATAATTTCCCCCAACTGGGTAAGGACATGGTGAGTGTGCTCAATGCGATAGGCTATGGAGTGCATTTGCTTGAAAAGGAGAAATGTTGCGGGGTGGCTTTGATTTCCAACGGCTTGATAAATCAAGCGCGTAAGCAGGCTGAGTCCAATCTCCGTTCCGTTCGTAAGTCTGTTCTGGAGGACAAGCGTCCTGTTATCGGAGCCTCGTCAACCTGTATCTTCACGATGCGCGATGAATATCCTCATTTACTTGGAATTGACAATGCAGATGTGCGCGACAGCATAGAGCTGGCCACCCGTTTTATTTTCCGTTTGCTTGAGGAAGGAAACGTAAAGTTGAAATTCCGGAATGATGTGAAGATGAAGATAGCCTATCATACGCCTTGCCATATGGAAAAATTGGGTTGGGCATATTATTCCATTGCTTTATTGCGCAGTATTCCCAATGTGGATCTTACCGTACTGAACTCCCAGTGTTGCGGAATTGCGGGCACATATGGGTTTAAAAAAGAAAACTACGAAACATCACAGGGAATAGGCGCTTCATTGTTTAACCAGATAGAAGAAGTGGCAGCGGATTTTGTGGCTACCGATTGTGAAACCTGCAAATGGCAGATTGAAATGTCTACTTCGGCAAAAGTAAAACACCCCATCTCGGTACTTGCGGAAGCTCTGGATTTAGAAGAAACCAGTAAATTGAATTGTAATAAATAATATTATCATTAAATCTTTGTACTATGTGGAATTTTTTGGCACCACCTGCTTACAAGCAGGAGTTACCGGCAGAGAAGATTGACTCTGTATATAAGAGTTATCGCTGGCAGGTCTTCTTAGGCATTTTTATTGGTTACGCAGGTTTTTATATTGTGCGTAAGAACTTTTCAATGGCTATCCCGGAACTTGGCCAGTTTGGTTTTGAAAAAGGAGAATTGAGCATCGTGCTTTCTATGAATGCGGTTGCTTATGCTTTGTCCAAGTTTTTAATGGGAAGCGTGTCCGATCGTAGCAATGCGCGTGTATTCCTACCATTAGGATTGGTTTTGGCGGCTGTTTCCATGATGTTTATGATTGTACCGGTACAATTCTTCGGTCCGGAACAAAAATCATTGGCTATCATTGTAATGGCTGTCCTGAATTTTTTGGTAGGTTGGTTCAACGGTATGGGATGGCCTCCTTGCGGACGGGTCATGACACACTGGTTTTCAGTGACCGAACGGGGAACAATGATGTCCATTTGGAACTGCGCCCATAACGTGGGCGGTGCGTTGGTAGGCCCAATGGCTGTTTATGGCGCACTGTGGTTTGGCTCTTGGTTCTATGGAGTTGATTCATCCCGTTACTTTCTCATCGGTACGTATGTTTTCCCGGCAGCGGTAGCTATCCTCGTGGCGTTGGTGGCATATTGCCTGATACGTGATACTCCTCAATCCTGCGGACTTCCTTCCATTGAGAAATACCGCAATGATTATCCTAAGAATTATAGCGAAAAACAGGAAGAAGTGCTGACGGCTAAAGAAATCTTCTTTAAGCATGTGTTCAACAACAAAATGCTTTGGTACATTGCTATCGCCAATGCCTTTGTCTATATGGTGCGTTACGGCTGCTTGGACTGGGCTCCGACGTTCCTGAAAGAGGCCCAGGGATATGATATCAAGCAAGCGGGGTGGGCATATTTTGCCTATGAGTTTGCGGCAATACCCGGAACACTGGTTTGCGGTTGGCTGAGTGATAAGGTATTTAAGGGCGGGCGTGCTATGACTACTATCATCTTTATGGCTATTGTAGCGGTATTTATCTTCCTCTATTGGCAGTGTTCCGACAACTATATGATTGTGACTTTGTCTCTGATTGCTATCGGTTTCTTTATCTATGGGCCGGTAATGTTGATTGGAGTTCAGGCGCTCGATCTTGCTCCTAAGAATGCCGCCGGTACGGCTGCCGGACTTACCGGGTTCTTCGGCTACTTCTTCGGAACGGCTATTCTGGCTAATGTAGTTCTCGGTTATGTAGCTGAAATGGCCGGTTGGGACTGGACTTTCATTTTGCTGCTCATCGCTTGTGCTTTGTCCATCCTATTGATGTCTTTCACTTATAAAGACGAAAAAGCATTACTTGCGGAAAGAAATAAGAAATAATCTTTTTAAGATAATATAGAATGATTTTAAACCAGTATTTACCTTAAAAATTAAACTATGTTGAAGAATCCAATCAGATTGAGCGCAACCTTATTAGGTATGGCTTTAGTAGCTTTCACTTCCTGTGAAGACCAAGATTTTACAGATGTGAATAATGATGCAACACGTGTTGAAGTAAACACAATCTCAGCCGAAATGGCAAAAGTACGCGACTATGTACCCGATTACGCTGTAATGGCTCATCGCGGTTCAACATTCTGGGCGCCGGAAGAAACGGAATCAGCATGGCGCTGGGCACGCGAAATGGGTGCGGATTATCTTGAATCCGATCTTCAGTGCACGAAGGACGGTGTGATCCTTGCGAACCATGATGACAATTTGAAACGTACCACTAACATTGAGAATGTGTATAGCGAACTTGTTCCGGCAACGCGTAAAGCCTTTTACATGCGTCATGGAATGAGCGAGGAAGAGGCAGAAAAATTGGTTGCCGCTGATAAGGCAAGTTTCCGTCCCTATTATGCGATGTCTTATATGTACGAAGAATTACTGGCTCTGGATGCCGGCAGTTGGTTCAATGAGACAAGTATTGAGCAAGCCCGCAAGTCATTTGCCGAAAAACATCAATATGTTTCCGCCCTTGAAGACCAGATTCGTTACGCCGAAGGCAAAATGCTGAAACGCGGTTCTGATGGTGAACGCATATACACTGTCACCGGCACTTGGGATCCGGACAAACCCCGGGATTGCTTGACATATAAATTTGAATATGTGGATGATCCGCAGGATACAGGTAACCGTCCGGGTATTTATATCGAGTTTAAGGAGTCCTGGCTGAATCCTTCGGACTTTGAAAAGCGTGTTTACAATAAATTGGACGAACTTGGTTGGAACATTATTACGAAACCTTGTGATGGAGAACCTTTCTATAAGAACAATAAAGTAAATGTAGGCAATACCAATGGTAAGGTGATTCTTCAGACATTCTCTCTTGAAAGTCTTCGCCGCACAGCAGACGAATTCCAGGGTAAAATACCTATGTGTTTCTTGTTGTGGGAAGGCAACGGCGCCACCGACTTGAAGTATGACACACCTCAGGGATATGCCTCTTTCATCAATCTTGGTTTGGAATATAAGGCTCACATTATCGGCCCTTGCATTGCGGGAGCTCCTAATAACTATCCGGAGATGAACGCCCCATGGCAGGCCTATCTGATCAAGAAATCCGGCATGTTGAATCATCCGTACTCATTCGACTCTTATGCGCAAATGGGTAAGTATTTCGGACAATACAACTGGGGAAATACTGTACAATATGACGATGTTCTGCATGGTATCTATGGTGACGGTCTGTTCACTAACCGTTCGGAAATGAGTCTGAAATATTTAATTGACAATGGTCTGCGCAAAGCGCCTGCTCCTCAAACGGTTCCGGATGCAGTTGAGACACTTGAAAGACTTGGTTATTAATTAATTTATTAACACTAATACAGATTATATTATATGAAAAAATATATTTTAATGCCGGTATTGGCTGCATTGTCACTGTCAGGATCGGTAATCCAAGCTCAGGACTTTGATAATAATCCGGTTGTTAATGTTAGCAACAGTAAGGAAAACTTGAACTTCACGATTGGTGCGCGTTTCATGATGGACGGTGCATACTATCATTCGGACTTCACTCCGGTAAAATCGGGAGCAGCCATTACTGATGCGCGTATCCGTACTTCAATGAGTTATGAAGACTGGTACTTCTATGCAGATTTTGATTTCTCCAAAGGTAAATTCTCACAGAAGAATATTTTCCTGCAATACTCGTTGGAAGGTGCAAAAGGTACTCACCGCTTTAAAGCCGGTTATTACAACAATCCGGTTTCAATGGCAAATAATACCAGCCGCGGAAGCCTGCACTTTATCTCCCGTTCGGCTGCAGCCAATGCTTTTTCGCCTTCTCGTGAGTTGGGTCTGAGCTATATTTTCTACAACGACCATTTCTTTGCAAATCAGGGTGTATTTGCCGAAAACAAATACAACGATCAGCCGTCAGGCTATCAGGGCATGTCATTGGGTGGCCGTTGGGTATGGCGTCCTATCAATAATGATGACAGGACATTCCACTTAGGAGCTGCTTTCCGTTATGCTAATATTGCTACCGGTACAGTAGAGAACAATGTCCTGAAAACCGAGCTGGATATGGGATCTTCATTGGAAACTTACGTAGACGCTACTCAGGATTTCTTATCAGCCAAGTTGCCATGGGCAAAAAATGTGTACGATGTGGGTGCTGAGTTCTTGTATAAGACAGATGACTTTTTTGCCCGCGGCGAATACATGTACAAACATGTGACGAAAAAACGTGATGACCAGGCTTTGTTCGAAGCTAATCTGGGGTCTATTGACTCTTGGGGCTCGCTTGAGTCATGGCAGAAAGGTAATCCGCTTGGTGACAATTCTTTCCATGGGGCTTATATTGAAGCCGGTTATAAGATCTTCGGCGATCCGTATCAATATAGCAATTCCGATGCTTTGTTGAAGGGGTTGAACGGTAGAGCGCTTGAGGTGGTGGCTCGTTATAGTTATACAGGCTTGAACGATCTCGTTGAGGGTGAGAAATATGTTCCCGGCCGCGATCAATATTATCCTAACGGTGTATTGGCAGACTATCCCGCCACTTCATTGAGCATTGGCGGCGGTAATATGCACTCGGCAACTTTAGGCGTAAACTACTCTTTCAACAAGTTCGCCCAAGTAATGTTGAGCTATACTTACAATCGTCTTGATCGCGATAAGTTCCAGTACGACAAGAACTTCCATGTGCTTCAGGCGCGTCTGATGTTCCAATTCTAATTGTGTGCATTTGTTTATAATAATGGTTAGTGAGCCTCTGTAACAGAGGTAACAAAAGAAAAGGGGATACTGCCACAGTGGTATCCTCTTTTTGTTGTATAGTGGAGGCAGCACAGATATTTCCCGAGATATTTGGTACTAAAAACGAAAAAGTCATAACTTTGATTGCATTTTCAATTCTGATTAAAAAGAGTAAACTTATGAAAGCATTTCTTGCAGGCATTTGTCTGTTTTTTGCCACCCTCGTTTCTTGCCAGCAGAAGGGAGAAGGTTTTACATCTGTTTCGGCAGATGAGTTTGCGACATTGATTGCTGATCCCGAAATTCAGCGATTGGATGTGCGTACGGTTGCCGAGTATTCGGAAGAGCACATCCCCGGCAGTATCAATATCAATGTGCTGGATGAGCAGTTTGCTGTTGTGGCGGATTCCACACTCCGGAAAGACGCACCGGTGGCTCTTTATTGCCGTAGCGGAAAACGCAGCAAGAAGGCTGCGGCTATCCTGAGCAAAAAGGGATACACGGTTTATGAACTCGATAAGGGGTTCACCGGCTGGAAACAAGCAGGAAAGGAAACTGAGAAATAGGCTGTTCCTTGTTTTGATACTCTCGATACCGGATGCTTAGCCGTTAAGGGTATCGATTGAAGCGTTGTTTTTTCTTTGGACAATATTATAATCCGGCAGGACAAAAACAATATCAAAAAATACTTATTACCAATATTGATGGACGATATTAATGGCTCTTTGTTTTATAACTGACTACATTTGTTCACCCAAATAATTCTAAATGAAAACAAAGAATTACATTAAATTGTGTACCATGAAAATAAGTATTAATTGTATATTAATTAAATGCCCTGATAAAATGAAGATTATATTTGCTGTAATTGGGATATTATGCATGGGACTGATGTCTGTGCATGCCAATAACCCGTTGAGACAATCGCCTTATCCGCAAAAGGATAATATCATATATTTGAACCCGGCTCCTTTATTGGTGCCGTTGAGCATGAAGCAGTCGGATTATTTGCAGTTCAACCTCTCGCAAGATAAGAACTTCAAAGGAGACAACGATATTCTCTCCAAACCTGTACCCTGGTGCATGTTCAATGCCCATAAGGTACTGAATACAGGTGTGTGGTACTGGCGTTTCCGTTCGGTCAGCAAGGCCGGTGAAGAAATGCCTTGGAGTGAGACGTATAGTTTTACAGTAGAAGAGACTACTCCGCAGTTTGCAACACCTCCGTTTGAGGTACTTTTGAAGAACCTTCCTAAGGACTATCCGCGTATTTATTGCTTTTTGAACGGGCACTTGGCGGATGCCCGGAAGAAGGTGCGTACTCATCCGGAGTTTGAAGTGATGGTTGATGATGCACGTACTGCGCTTGCTATGGATTTCAGTACCGATACGCAACCTTATAAACATGTCTTTGCCATGTCTGAGAATTTTGATAAGCTGAATACTGCCTATCAAATGTTGCAGTATGACGTTTATGCAGATAAGATGATGGCGAATGTACGTTGCCTTCTTAAGCAAGAACCGACTAAGGACTTTATCGACAATGATTTCAAGGCAGGAGAGCTGGTCTATCTGCTGGCAGCTACTTATGAGAATTTTTATGAGCGCTTTACGGAGCAAGAGCATAAGCAGATAGAAAAGATTATAATGGGGGTTCTTGGCTTTTATTATAACGGCCGGCTCTTAGGGCGTGAGGAGAATATGTTTTTCGATGAACATATCTGGCAGTTTGAAATACGCCGTTTCCTGCAAGCTTCATTGGTGCTGTATGACAAATATCCTGCTGCAAAAGAATATTTGGAGTATTACTATGAACTTTGGAATACGCGAGGACCGGGCACAGGTTTTAATCGTGACGGTGCATGGCACAATGGAGCCAACTATTTCAGCGCAAATGCAGTCAGCTTGTGCTATCTTCCCACTTTGTTCGGTTATCTCACAGGGACTGACTTTCTGCAGCATCCTTGGTATAAGAATGGGGGAATAGGGGTGGCATATACTTGGCTGCCCGGCTCTTTGAGTGCAGGTTTTGGCGACGGACATGAAAAAAGAAATGGTAAACCTTTACGCATCCGGAGCGCTTTTGCCGATTTCCTGGCCCGTACTACCGGTGACCCGTATGCAGCCTGGTATTCTGCTGTCAACAACCGGTATGATACCGAGTTTGAAACCCGTCTCTACCGTCTCGCATCCGCCAAGCAGCGCCCGGCCAATTGTGAACTTCCGGCGGATGCGCCGAAAGCTGTATGGTTTAGGGACTGTGGCGAAATGATAGCCAACAGTAATTTGGGGGATTTGAAAAAGAATATCAGCCTGAGTTTTCGTTCCAGTCCTTTCGGTTCGGGCAATCATACCCATTCCAATCAGAATGCTTTCAATCTGCATTATGGTGGGGAAGCGGTTTTCCATGCAGTGGGGCATTATATGAACTTCTGCGATCCGCATAATCTGCTGTCCTATCGCAATACACGTGCCCATAACACCATGCTTATAAACGGTATCGGTCAGCCTTTTACACCCGATGCCTATGGCTACATTGTGCGTATGTTCAATGGGGATAACATCTCTTATGCTTTGGGGGACGCTTCAACAGCATATTGTGGCATCAGTAATATCCGTTTGTGGAAAAGAAGTTTTGAGAAGTATCATCTGACACAAACGCCCGAAAACGGTTTCGGTGAGACTCCTTTGAAGAAGTACCGTAGACACATTTTCCTGTTGCACCCCAATAAAGTCGTTATTTATGACGAACTGGAGGCAAATGAGAAAGTGCGTTGGGACTGGTTGCTGCATAGTCCTGTGAAATTTGATATAAATCCTGCCGCATCCATACTCACGACAGTGAACAAAGAGAAGGGGTTTAGTTCCGTTGTCCAATTGTTTTGTGAACAGGAAGCTGCTATCACCCAAACTGATAAATATGCTGCTCCTCCGAATCATGCTGATGCCCAGCGTGGTGAGGACTTTACCGATCCCTGGTCACTTACTGCAAGTTTCGGGCCGAGCAGGAATAATCGTATACTTACCATTATTCAGGTTGAAGCCGATGGCAGGCAGGCTGTGCAGATAATGAGAGAGGGCAATACTTTCCGATGCGGCGAATGGGTTATTGAAGCCGAATTGAATGCTAAACGTCCGGGCAGATTGTATATCCGTAACAGCCGGAACAATGCTGTGTTCAGCTATGGGGATAAGAAACCGGAAATAAACGGAGAACTCTATTCATGTAAAGAGAAAGATGCTTCTGTTTTGTTCGACTGTGTCAACGGGGAATGGACGGTTCAGGAAATGGGCGACCAAAGAGTGCAAACGATGGGAAAGTGGTAAATCTCTTGTGGCTTGTTACTTCATGGGGTTGTATCAAAATGAGATTCAGCTGAATTTCATTTTGAAACAACCCCATGAAATATAAGGCATAATAAGGTTTTATACCATATATGAGTGCGTCTTTATAAGCTTTCTATCAGACGTTTCAGTACCACTGTTGCAGAAATCTCCCGGTTGGCAGCTTCCGGTATTACGATAGATTGCGGACTTTCAATCACATCATCCGTTACAATCATATTGCGGCGTACCGGCAGGCAGTGCATGAAATAGGCATTGTTGGTTACTGCCATTTGGCGGTCGCTTACGGTCCAGTCGCGGTCTTTGCTCAGGATTTGTCCGTAGTTGTCACCGGTGTAGGCAGCCCAGTTCTTGGCATATACAAAGTCTGCACCTTCAAAAGCCTTCATCTGGTCGTATTCCACGCGGGCATTACCCACAAACTTAGGATCGAGTTCATAACCTTCGGGGTGGGTAATGACGAATTCGTAGTCCGTCGCATTCATCCACTCGGCAAAAGAGTTGGGAACAGCCTGCGGCAACGGGCGCGGGTGCGGAGCCCATGTCATTACGACTTTGGGACGCGCCGTTTTCTTGTATTCCTCAATTGTGATGAGGTCTGCAAAGCTTTGCAGCGGATGGCGTGTGGCAGCTTCCATAGAGAATACCGGACGGCCGGAGTGCTTTATGAACTGATTCAGTATCACTTCGTTGTAATCGTATTCGCGGTTTTCAAAACGGGCAAAGGAACGCACTCCGATAATATCGCAGTAACAACCCATCACAGGAATGGCTTCCAGCAGATGTTCCGGTTTGTCACCGTCCATGATGACGCCGCGCTCTGTTTCCAGTTTCCAGGCTCCTTGATTGATGTCCAATACAATGACATTCATGCCCAAATTGAGGGCGGCTTTTTGAGTGCTGAGACGGGTGCGCAGACTTGAGTTGAAGAATATCATCATCAATGTCTTGTTACGTCCCAGCTCTACATATTTGAAACGGTCTTTTTTGATTTCGAATGCTTCGTCAAGTGCAGTTCTCAGGTTACCGATGTCCTGCACGCAAGTAAACTTCTTCATACTTTTCTAATGATTAGTGGTTAGTGGTTAATGATTAGCGATTAGCGGTCAGTGATTAGTTAACCATTAATCACTAATTTCTTATCTGTCCTTCTCCTTCAATTATCCATTTATATGTGGTAATTTCTTCTAAAGCCATTGGTCCGCGTGCATGTAGCTTTTGTGTGCTGATGCCAATCTCCGCACCCAATCCGAACTGTGCGCCGTCTGTAAAGGAAGTCGGGGCATTGACGTAGACGCAGGCCGCATCCACTTCGCGGCAGAACCAGTCGGCATGGCCTTTGTCTTCGGTCACGATACATTCACTGTGCTTGGAGCCATATTGCTGTATGTGCGCTATGGCGCTATCTATACCTTCAACGACTTTCACTGCCATTTTATAGTCTAAGAATTCCGTACCGAAGTCTTCTTCCGTAGCTTCTTTCAGCAATTGGGCCGGATAGTGTCCTTGTAGAGAGGCGTATGCAAACGTATCTGCATAGATAATTACGTTGTTTTCCTGCAACGGTGCACAGAGGGCGGGCAGGTCTTTCATGCGGTCGGCGTCTACGAGTAGGCAGTCCAATGCATTGCATACACTGACGCGACGGGTCTTGGCGTTGTTGATAATGGCAGCTCCCATCTCTACATCTCCGTAACGGTCAAAGAATGTATGGCAGATGCCGGCGCCGGTTTCTATCACCGGAATGGTGGCATTCTGGCGGACAAAGTTGATGAGATTGCTGCTGCCGCGCGGAATGATTAGATCTACATAACCGTTGGCATGGAGCAATTCGGTGGTGGCTTCGCGGTCGGAAGGGAGCAGTTCCACGATGTGCAGGTCTGTTTCAAACTGTTTCAGCACATCATGTATCACACTGATAATGGCGCGGTTGGAACAGTCGGCATCGCTTCCGCCTTTCAATATGCAGGCGTTGCCGCTTTTCAGGCAGAGCGAGAACACGTCGAAACTAACGTTGGGACGTGCTTCGTAGATGATGCCGATTACTCCGAAGGGGACGCTCACCCGCTTTATTTTCAATCCGTTGGGCATTACTCCCTGTTTTTGCACGCGTCCTACCGGTGAGGGTAACTTGGCTACTTTACGGATATCGGTTGCGATTCCTTTCAGACGCTCGGGTGTGAGCATCAGGCGGTCGTACTTCGGATTGGAAGTATCCATGCGGTTCAAGTCTTTCCGGTTTTCGGCAAGGATAAAATCGGTTCTCTCCTCGGCTGCATCTGCAACTGCCAGCAGTATCTGGTTGATCTTTTCGTCGTTCAGCGCCAATAGTTTGCGACTGGCATACTGTACGGCGGCAAAAGTTTTGCTTAAATTCATTTTTCTTTGAAGTTTATAATTGTTTCTTTCGCAAATGTAGTGATAATATTAATAAGTAGTGCATTAAAAGACAGGCATAAGTGTACCAATTTACTACCGCACTTTGGTACATCCTGTACCAAAGGCTGGTACATGAAATACCAAAGGTTGGTACACCTGGTACCAATGGTTGGTATATGTTGTACCAACGGTTGGTACGCGGAATATCACAGGTTGGTATATGAAATGCCTCCCGGAAGGATGCAGGTGCCAAAGCGTGTCGCTTTCTTTCGGCTTATTCTATATAGAGATAGTCGTAGTGCACTACGGGTTTCTTGCCATGTTTCCCCATGGCTTCACGCGCTTGTTCGGAGTTGCAATTGGCTTTGCCCACACCCACTGCATTTCCTGTATGGTCAATGATGCGCACAATGTCGTCTTTCTCAAATCCGCCCCGTACATCGGTGATGCCTATGGGGAGGATGCTGACTGCCTTGTCGGAAGCCAATATCTTGGTGGCGCATTCGTTGATGTGCAGTTCGCCTTTGGCGAAACCTTCGCTGTGGGCTATCCATTTCTTGACGCTGGATACGGGTTCGGGAGAGGGGATGAAACGAGTGTATTTCAATTCCTCGTTCTTCATTCTTAATTCTTCATTTCTCAGGATGTCTGTAAGTATATTGTCTCGCTTGCCGTTGGCAATGATGACGGTGATGCCCTCATCGGCCACTTTACGGGCGATGTTGGTCTTGGTGAGCATGCCGCCACGTCCGAAACTGGATTTAGAGGTCTGTATGTAAGAGGAGAGGTCTTTGCCATGTTCTATCTCGCGGATGACTTCCGATGCAGGGTCGGCAGGCGATCCGTTATAGATGCCGTCTATGTTGCTCAGGATAATCAGGGCTTGGACATCCATCATGGAGGCTATCAGTCCGGAGAGTTCGTCGTTATCGGTGAACATCAGTTCGCTGACGGAGATTGTGTCGTTCTCGTTGACAATGGGAATTACTCCGTTTTCCAGCATGACGGTCATGCAGTTCTTTTGGTTGAGGTAGTGGCGGCGGGTACCGAAATTCTCTTTCATGGTGAGTACTTGCCCTACGGGGATGCCATGCTCGCGGAATAATTCGTAGTAGCGGTTGATAAGTTTAGCCTGCCCTACGGCTGAAAACAGCTGGCGTTGGTCTACGCTGTCCAGCTTTTTCGTAGGGTGTATCTCGCTCCGGCCGGATGCTACGGCACCGGAAGAAACAAGGATGATTTCCACACCTGCTTTGTGCAGCCCGGCTATTTGGTCTACAAGGGCGGACATACGCGTTACGTCCAATGTGCCGTCACGACGTGTCAATACATTGCTGCCTATCTTGACAGCAATTCTCGTTAGTTGTTGCTCCATATTTGTGTTCTTTCCCTATGCAGGGAGGTTTAATCTCCCTCTTCCTTTTTTTCGTATGCACGAACAACCTCCATGGCTGTTTCGTAGTTTGCTTCATTTACGAGTACAGCTACATCTATTGCTGTATCGGGTAGGACGACGTTTACTACCATTCCGTCTTTCAAGGTTGACTCAATGTCATTGTTCCCTAACAGGCTTTTTACAAGTTGGGCTTCCCAAAGTGATCCTTTGAACACTTCGATGAGCTTGCTTTTATCTTCTTCTTTCATAATGGTATGAATTTAGAGTTCTTGTTTCACAAATATAACAAGTTTTTTTGACTTAATGTTTAATATCCTGTAATTTGTAGCTATAACTCGATGCGGCGTACCGTTATTGCTTCGTTCAGGAAGATAGATGCCGACTCGATGAATTTTTCTTCCGCCTCTGTGGTGTAATAGGTGCATTTGCCGCCTCGCGTACATTTGATATCTATTTCGGGGTGGCGGTGGAGATAGTCCTTCAAGCTGTCCGCTACTAATTGTCCTTGTGATACGATGGTGATGCCGGCCGGCATATACTGTTGTATCTTAGGCAGGAGTATCGGGTAGTGGGTGCAGCCTAGAATTGCGGTGTCTATTTCCCGGTCTTTGGCAAGAAGTTCATTTATGTATTTGCGGATGAAATAATCCGTTCCGTCACCCTGCGCTTCGTTGTTTTCTACGAGTGATACCCATAATGGACAGGCTTCTCCGCTGACTTTGATATCGGGGAAAAGTTTGCGGATCTCAAGCGGATAGGATTCGGATTTGATAGTGCCGCTTGTGGCGAGCACTCCGACGTGGCGGCTGCGGGTGATATTGCCGATACATTCCACAGTGGGGCGGATAACGCCCAACACGCGGCGTGCGGAGTCGAGGTGCGGCAGGTCGTTTATCTGTATGCTGCGCAGAGCCTTGGCGGATGCAGTATTGCAAGCAAGGATTACAAGGTGGCATCCCATTTCGAACAGTCGGGTAACAGCTTGCAATGTGAAAGCGTAAACAACTTCAAACGAGCGTGTGCCGTAAGGAGCGCGGGCATTGTCTCCCAAATAGATATAATCGTATTCTGGTAGTATTTCCCGTATCTTGCTCAAGATCGTGAGACCGCCGTATCCGGAATCGAATACGCCGATGGGGCCGGGGCTGGAGGGGAGTTTCTGTTTCATACAATCTTTCTGGCGCTAAGTGTAGTGTGCAGCAAAGATAATGTAATTTGCGGGGATAGAGTGTGGATTGTGCATAATTTTGTAAAAGATGCCGGAATGTAAAAAAGCCGGACTGTTGGACAGTCTGGCTTTTTTCTGTGATTGCCTCATTTAGAGGTATACGGTTTACCGATGTTATTTGATGCCGAGTTGCGTTTTTACTTTGGCGGTAACATCTATGCTCTGCGTTCCTACATAGGGTATCGGAGTACGGGCCAAGTCGAATATATATACAACACCTTCAGCTTTACCTACCGCTTGGATAGCTTCGTCCAGTTTCTTATAGATAGGTGTCATAGCATCTTGCTGTGCTTTTTGCATGGACTGATAGGCTTCTTGCTGGAACTGTTCCTGGCGTTGTGCCATGTCCTGCAATTCTTTCTGACGTCTTTCTGCGATGTTTTTGGGCAGTGAGTCAGCTTGTGCTAAGAATTCTTGATACTTTTTATTGAACTCTTCCTGAGTGCGTTGCATTTCTGTTTGGTACTCTTTAGACATAGCATCCAGGTCGGCTTGAGCTTTTGTGTATTCCGGCATGGTGATGATAACTTCTTGAGAGTTCATGTGAGCGAATTTAGTTTGCGCCATGGCTCCCAGAGGGAGGGCAAACATAACTACGAGCAGTGCGATTTTTTTAAGCATAATATTTATATTTATTTTGATTATTATTCGTTATATGGGATGCAAATGTATGAAATTAATTTGAATATCCTAATTTTGCAAGCACTTCATTGCTTATATCGATACTTGGAGAAGCGAAAATTATGCTTGATGCGGATGCGCGGTCCACCACTACGGCGTAGCCTTTTTGTGTGGAGATAGCCTTTACCGCTTCGTAGATTTCATCTTGAATGGGCTGCATTAAGGCTTCGCGCTTTTTGATGAGTTCGCCTTCGGGACCGAAGTATTTACGGCGTAATTCCGCTGCTGATTTTTCTTTGGCAACAATCTCTTCTTCTTTCTTTGACTTCTGTGCGTCGGAAAGGGTCTTAATAGATGCCTGATAGCTATCATACAGACCTTTGGCTTCTTTGCCCAGCTTTTCAACCTCACTTTGCCATTGCCTGCTAGCTTGATCCAATTCTTCAGTTGCACTTTGGTAGGCAGGGATATTCTTCAGGATGTACTCCATGTCAATCAGGGCAAACTTCTGTGCATTGGCTGTCATGCCTATGGCAAACAGCAGAAACATGCTTAATAAACTCTTTCTCATAACGTTCTGGTTTTAGTTAAACAAAATTAGAACTCTTGTCCTAAGATGAAGTGGAACTGGCTGCCGCCGTAATCACTTCTTCCGAATACTTTGTCGAAACCGTAAGCCCAGTCAATACCCATCATACCAATCATAGGAAGGAAGATGCGGACACCGACACCGGCAGAACGTTTCAAATCAAACGGGTTGAACTTGTTTACGTCTTGCCAAGCATTACCGGCTTCAACAAAAGTCAACGCATAAATACTGGTACTTGTTTCCAGCATCAGCGGATATCTTAATTCCAGGCCGAGACGTGTGTATGCATAGCCTTCGTATCCATAAGGAGTAAGAGAGCTGTTTTCATATCCACGCAAGGCAACACTTTCGGTTGCGTAGCTGGAATATCCTGTCATACCGTCTCCACCCACGTCAAAGGTTTCAAACGGAGATTTCTTATATTTGTTGTAGTGCCCTAACAAACCGAACTCTACACGTCCCATCAATACCGGAGTGCGTTTTACTGCTATCGGGTCCATTAACGGGATGTATATTTTGGATTTGAATTTCCACTTGTGGTATTCTATCCACTTATGCATCTTGTTCATGTCGTCCTGATTGCTGGTACTGTACTTGCTGTAATCCGTACCGTCAAACAAAGAGTAGGGCGGCGTCAGTTGTGCCGATAGCGAGAACTCCGAACCTTGACGCGGATAAATAGGATTGTCGATAGAACTACGTGATAACGTGAGGTTTATACTCAAGTTATTACATTTGCCGTTGGTGACAGGGAAATACTGCCAGTCGCTCAGGATATAACGCTGATAAGACAATTCTGCTGTAAATTGGAAGTAGTCATCCGGCCATTTCAGACGTTTACCGAACATTACTGCCAATCCCCACATCTGAATGGATTTGTCAGGATCGTAATAGTTCTCGTAATTGTTGTAGTTACCATAGTTATACATGCCATAACCGTACATGCCGCTATAATAGCTGTTGTAATAGCTATTCATGTATGCGTCATTGTAGTAGCGGCTACTAATGTCTGTCTGACGGGAGTAGAATGCAGATACGGAGAAAGCATTCGGCCGTTTGCCGCCAAACCAGGGATCATAGAATGATACGCTGTATGATTGGTAATATTTGGCATTGGTTTGTCCGCTGATTGTCAATGTCTGTCCGTCGCCTTGTGGCAGGATACCACGATAATTTTCTCCCGGATGCAAGAGGTTGGCAACAGAGAAGTTTGTGAACTTCAGGCTCAGTTTACCGATAATACCTGTTTGCCCCCAACCGGCAGAGAATTCTACTTGGTCGTTTGCTTTGGAAATGAGGTCATAGCCGATGTCTACTGTGCCGTCCTCCGGTTTGGGTTGAATGTCCGGTTGGATTTGTTCGGGGTCGAAGTGTCCCATTTGCTGGATTTCACGCATGGAACGCATCAAGTCCTCACGACTGAATAATTGACCCGGGCGGGTGCGTAACTCACGACGGACTACATTTTCATATAAACGGTCGTTACCATTGATGCTGATTTTGTTGATAGTAGCCTGCCGACCTTCAAAAATACGCATTTCCAAATCAATGGAGTCACCTACGATGTTTACTTCCACCGGGTCGAGCGAATAGAACAGATAACCATTATTGTAATAAAGGTTGCCGATTGCATCTTCGTCCGTACTGGTGCGCTCTTCCAGCAGTTTCTGGTTGTAGACATCTCCTTTCTTCATGCGCAACAAGAAGTTCAACTGTTCGGAAGGATAAAGGGTGTTACCAACCCACGTTACATTACGCAAATAGTATTTCTGGCCTTCTTCAATTTCCATTGAAATATCTACCGTACGTTCATCATAGGGCTTGATGCTGTCTGTCACAATCATGGCATCACGATAACCTAGTTCGTTATATTTGTCTATAATGAGCTGTTTATCGGCTTCATAGTTCTCCTCCACGAATTTCTTTGTGCGGAAGAGGTTGAGAAGTTTGCCCTTCTCGTTGGTTTTCTTCATCACACGTTTCAGTTTCTTGGTGGTGATGGCTTGGTTACCGGTAATCGTGATTTTATGTACTTTTACTTTCTCTTTCTTGTCGATATTAATATCGACCAAGACTTGATTGGCATTATTGGGATCATCTTTTTGGGTAATGATCACATCGGCATTTTTGAACCCCTTATCATCAAAATAACGTTTGATCAGTGTTTTGGCACGATCTATTAAGTTAGGAGTTACTTGGTTTCCTTTTATCAGTCCTACTCTGGCCTCTAAGTCTTCACGCTCTGATTTCTTCACGCCATGATAGCGGATGTCGGACACGCGGGGACGCATGGTCAAGTGGATTGTGAGCCAAATCTGATCGCCTTCAATCTTGTCTGCCGTAATTTGTACATCCGAAAAAAGACCATGTCGCCAATAGCGTTTACATGCTTGCGTTATTTCATCACCGGGTACGGTAATCGTTTGGCCTTTGGATAATCCGGATAAACCAATGATTACATAATCTTCATAATTCTTGGCTCCTACTACCTTTATATCTGCTATTTCATACTTTTTGGGTGTCCCCGAATAAAGGATAACCGGCTTTTCGGCCCCATCAGTATTGCTTGTGTTCTGTGCCGCGCTGGTCAGTACACAGCTAAAGAGGCAGATAATTGTTACGAGTATGGAGAAAATACGATAGTACATCTTTTTATTTACTATTTTACAATTTACTATTTACTATTTGTGTTTGTTCGGTCAACTGATTTGTTCACTGGTTTTTCCGAACCTGCGCTCACGCTTCTGATAGTCGTAAATGGCTTTGTGAAGTGCCTCTTCACGAAAGTCCGGCCAATAGGTGTCGCAGAAATAAAGTTCCGAGTAAGCACATTGCCAAAGCAGGTAGTTACTTAGGCGAACTTCTCCACCCGTACGTATCAATAGATCCGGATCGGGCATAAAGTTGGTGGTAAGGTGCTGGGAGAACAGGTGGCTATCAATCCGGTCGGGAGCTAATTCGCCTTTTTGCACTAAGATTGCAATCTGGCGGGCCGCTTCTGTTATCTCCCAATGAGATGAGTAGCTGATTGCCAGCACTAAGGACATTCCCGTATTATTTGCGGTATGTGCCACACAGGTTTCCAAACGTTCCCGTACATTGTCGGGGAGCTTGGTTAAGTCTCCTATAATTCGGAAACTGATATTATTCTTCATGAATGTTTCTTCCTCGATAGAGTCGAAAAGAAGTGCCATCAGTGCGGCGACTTCGTTAGAAGGACGATTCCAATTTTCGGTGGAGAACGTATATAAAGTCAGATATTTGATGCCTAATTTTGACGCTTCTTCTGCAATGATATGCACAGTCTCAGCACCGGCTTGGTGTCCGTAACTGCGTTCTTGTCCACGCAGTTTTGCCCAACGCCCGTTGCCGTCCATGATGATTGCCACGTGCTGTGGAATTCGGCTTAAATCAAGTTCTTCTGTATTCAGCATCTTTCTATACTTACATCTCTTGTCTTGGTTACTATTATTCGTCTTAATATAATAAAGACAACAATAACATAATAGGTTTATGGTATAGCCGGCATTAGCTTATTAAGATGTCCGCGCCAAACAGCATTTGTCTTTCCGTCGCCACCAAATATTACCCATATATAAGGACTGTCAACAACAATGGAGTAAGGGGCGGTTATGCCTGCCATATCTTTGTCCAATAAGAACTTCTTTTCTGTTTTACGCCAAGATATGCCGTCTACTGAAGAGTAGATAACATTTAGTCTGTTGACGTCTTCACTTCCGAATATATAGAATATATTTCCGTAATTCATCACAACCGGATTTTTCAATGCCGGGCAGAATGCATCATATGCCGTATTATCAAGTGGGAACCAATTCCTGCCATCGTTAGAGACCCAGGGAACCGTTTGTGATAGGTCACTGTTTGAGGTAGTACCTACCATTATAGTCTGCAGCTGATAGTTTGTTTCAAAGTTGGCGGAGTAGATATTGGCTGTCGGATGATAATTTGTATCGTCAAATTGACCGCTGTTTTGGCTTTCTCCATTGTCGCTGGTAGAGTAAACTCCGTTATCGGTAATAACGGTAAGCGTATTCGGAAAACCTGCCACTAATGCCTGAACATCACTTCCTAATTTAGGTACGATCTCCCATTGAATGCCGTCTTGTGAGGTAAAGACTTGCTTGTTTTCTGTAACAATGTAGAGTTGCTCTCGGGATGTGGTGCTTGTAGCTCCTTCTTCATATTTCACGTTGACAAGTGTTGCCAGCTTGGCATCAGTCGGAAAATCTATATAGGCATCAGCTGTTTCCCATCCGTATTCACTTGGCTTTGTAGAAGTCTTATAAGCAGCATTTTGTGTAAATACCCATAAGTCGTTATTGAACAATATTGCTTTTTGACCTTTTACAGAAGGTATCCCAGGGAGGGCAGATGCCATACGATCCCAAACTAAAGAGTCAGGATCCTGTTTATGTCTCCTGATTTTGAGGGTATACTCTCGAACTGTGCTGAGGTCCGGTGCATGCACCTTAAATTTCATGCCATCGTTGTTGTTGACTGCTCCAGTCAAGTCTACCGAGTCGGTTTGGACAAATACAGTGTCATTAAGTCCGGCAGTTATCCAACCGCTTACGAGGAAAGTGTCAATTAATATGCGATCAATAATGGTATCTGCTCCAACAGGCAATGAGTCTTGGTTGTAAATCTCTCTGTGCAGTTGGTCTATTGTGAATTTATAATGCTTGCCATATATCGTGTCAAGGGCAAATGCATGTACCGTCGCGTCAGAACTTAATTCGATTGTATTATCATCAGAGTCAAGGCACGAACTTATTGCGATTGATACAAAAATGAAACTTGCAATTATTGCTAAAAACTTTATTCTCATTTTAAAAGATAGTGTTTATTTACAAGTTGCAAAAATAGGAACATTTTTTTCTATAAACAGCTTTATCGGCAAGTTTTATATAAAATTATAGATAATATGGCTGTTTTTCTCGATTAAAAAGCCCTCGAATAAGGCTGTTAGCCTAATCTTGTGGCGATGTAATGCCGAAAATTTCTTCCGAAATATTGTTCATTGACATAAGGTGTTTTATTGCCTATTTCAGGTGCTTTAACACCGGAAAATAATTTTAGAGGGCTTTCTTCCACGAAAATCTCGTCCCATAGCTCTGCATTAATGAAAGATTGTAATAAGTAGCTTCCTCCTTCTACGAGTAATGATTGCAGTCCTTGCGCATACAGATGTTGCATGATTTGGGGCAATATATTTTGTTGAAAGTCAATAACGATGTATTCAGTGTTAGGGAATGCTGCATGCGGCTGTCCCGTAAAAACAAGTGTGCGGATACTGTCATCGAACAGATGTAAGGAAGGTGAGAGGTGTTGCTGCCTGTCTATAACAATCCGTACGGGAGATTGACCTTGCCAGCTGCGTACTGTCAGACTGGGATTGTCCAACTCTGCTGTGTGTGTGCCCACCATGATCGCGCTATGTTCTGCCCGTCTTTTGTGTACAAGCATGGAGGTCAGAGGAGTGGATAGAATAACCGGTTTTCCGTCCTTTCGGCATTTGTCAATGTGCTTATCGGCAGACTCAGCCCATTTCAACGTGATGTAGGGCCGGTGCAAAGAGTGGAATGTGACAAAACGTCGGATTAAGTTTTTGCAATCTTCTTCCAGTACTCCGACGATGACTTCACGTCCTGCATCTTTCAATTTTTGAATACCTCGTCCTGCTACTTTTGCAAAGGGATCTTGGCAGCCGATTACAATACGGGGGATTTGTTTCTCGATAATCAGATCGGCGCAAGGCGGTGTCTTACCATAGTGGGCGCAAGGCTCCAGACTGACATAAATGGTGGAGCGTTTCAGTAAAGAGGGCTCTTTTACAGAGCGAATTGCGTTAACTTCGGCATGCGCTTCACCACAACGTATATGATAGCCTTCGCCTATAATTTTCCCGTCGCACACAATTACTGCGCCTACCATTGGATTGGGAGCAGTGTTGCATAAACCGTTTTGGGCTAACTGAATACAACGGCGCATATATTTTTCTTCTTCCATACTTTGTATTACTCTTAAAGTTCTACTATTTTTGCAGCTTGAATGCCGAATGTTATGAATGTTTCCGTCTCCCATATTCGTCGTGCTTTGCAGGAGAGTTACTCTGTGCAAGAAGCTGCTAACTTATCCCGCATTGTCTGTTGTGAAATGCTGGGACAGACCACGATTGATTATTATTTGGGCAAAGATATAATTTTATCTTCAAAAGAGATGCAGAAATTAAATGGCATTCTTGCCCGTTTGCTTAATTTTGAACCGATACAGTATATACAGGGAACTGCCCGTTTTTTGGAACGCTCCTACCATGTTGCTCCGGGAGTGTTGATTCCCCGCCCGGAAACGGAAGAATTGGTGGAGGTAATGCTAAGGGAAATCCCGTCTGATGCCCGTATCCTTGACATTGGAACAGGAAGTGGCTGTATTGCTATCTCTCTTTCCAAAGCGTTCCCGAATGCGAAAGTAACGGCCTGGGATGTTTCGGAGGATGCCCTTTGTATCGCTCGCCGCAATAATGATGATTTGCAGGCGTCGGTTTGTTTTGTGAAGCAGGACGTATTGGCATGGAGAGGGGATGGCGGACAGTGCTATGATGTGATTGTCAGTAATCCACCGTACATCACAGAGTCGGAAAAGCAAGAGATGGAGCGTAATGTTTTGGACTGGGAACCTTTTTCGGCATTATTTGTTCCGAATAATGATCCATTGCTCTTTTATCGGAGAATTGGAGAATTAGGCAGGATGATGCTGGTAGACGGTGGCCGGCTTTATTTTGAAATAAATCGGGCTTATGGGGAGGCTACGGCGATGATGCTTTGTGGACAAGGATATACCGGTATACGGATACTAAAAGATATTTCCGGAAATGATAGATTTGTAATTGCAGAACGATGATAGAAATTACTGAAACAGATGCTTTAAGCCGGCTGGCTGCTTATTGTTCCACAGCGGAACATTGTCGGGCGGAAGTTACGGAGAAGTTGCAGCGATGGGGGATCTCCTATGATGCCATAGACCGTATCATAAACCGTTTGGAACAAGAAAAATACATTGACGAGGAGCGCTTTTGCCGCGCTTTTATTCATGATAAATACCGCTTTGCCAAATGGGGGAAAATAAAAATAGGTCAGGCACTCCAATTAAAGAAAATTCCCCAAAGAGTTTTTTCTCCGTACCTGAATGAAATTGATGAGGATGAATATCTTACTATTTTGAATAATCTGCTGATGACAAAACGTAAAAGCGTTCATGCCGAGAATGAATTCGAATTGACTAACAAGTTGGTACGTTTTGCTCTGAGCAGAGGATTCGAAATGAAAGATATTCGCCATTGTATTACACTTTCTGATGAAAATGACAATCTGGAGTAAAAATTATCCGTTTTCTTTTTTCTATTCTCGTTAGCTTTCTGTATTTTTGCGGCATATTTATCATAATAGTTAGTTTAGCTATGAAAACTTTAGAAAGATTGTTTGCAGAGAAGTTGCTGAAGATTAAAGCGATTAAACTACAACCCGCTAATCCATTTACTTGGGCATCAGGATGGAAATCTCCGTTTTACTGTGATAACCGTAAAACTCTTTCATATCCTTCTCTCCGTAATTTCGTGAAATTGGAAATTACGCGTCTGATTCTGGAACGTTTCGGTCAGGTTGATGCGATAGCCGGTGTCGCTACAGGAGCTATTCCTCAGGGGGCATTGGTGGCTGATGCATTGAATCTGCCATTTGTATATGTGCGCTCTACTCCGAAAGATCATGGATTGGAGAACCTGATTGAAGGTGAACTTCGTCCGGGCATGAAAGTTGTTGTGGTGGAAGATTTGATTTCTACCGGTGGAAGCAGTTTGAAGGCTGTTGAGGCTATTCGTCGTGATGGATGTGAAGTGATCGGTATGGTTGCTGCTTACACTTATGGGTTTCCTGTTGCAGAGAAGGCATTCAAAGAAGCAAAGGTTCCTTTGGTGACATTGACCAACTACGAAGCCGTAATGGAAGTTGCGCTTCGTACAGGTTATATCGAAGAAGAAGATGTGGCTACGTTGAATGAGTGGCGTAAAGATCCTGCACATTGGGACGCTGGAAAATAAGATTTATTTTATATAATGATAAGATTATGACGAAAGAACCATTCGGATAAATACTGTCCGGATAGTTCTTTTTGTCTTTTAAAGACCATTAGGATTATGACTAAATTTGAAAGTGCGGTGAAGGTGATACCTGCCTCGCAAAATGCTGTTTACGAGAAACTTTCAGACCTTAATAATTTAGATAAGGTAAAGGATCGTCTGCCGCAGGACAAGGTGAAGAATTTGAGCTTTGATAAGGATAATCTATCGATAGAGGTGCCACCGGTTGGGAAAATCGTATTACAGATCGTAGAGAAAGAACCTTGTAAGTGTATCAAGTTTGCAACAACGAGTTCTCCTTTGCCGTTTAATTTGTGGATACAGATTGTGCCTGTTACAGAAACGGAATGTAAAATGAAACTTACTATTGGAATGGAGTTAAATCCGTTTATGAAAACTATGGTGCAGAAACCTTTGCAGGAAGGATTGGAGAAAATGGCAGAAACTCTGTCGCTAATCAAATATTAATTCATTAATCACTAGAAATTCATGGTTCAGAAACTTTGGGAAAAATCCGTTCAGGTGAATAAGGATATAGAGCGTTTTACGGTGGGACGCGATCGGGAAATGGACCTTTATCTGGCAAAACATGATGTGCTGGGATCCATGGCGCATATCACGATGCTGGAAAGTATCGGCTTGTTGGCAAAGGATGAGTTGTCTTTGTTGCTTGCAGAATTGAAGAATATTTATGTTACGGCTGAAAAAGGGGAGTTTGTGATAGAAGAGGGAGTGGAAGATGTCCATTCTCAGGTGGAGCTGATGCTGACTCGTAAGCTGGGCGATATAGGAAAGAAAATTCACAGTGGACGGTCACGCAATGACCAGGTATTGTTGGATCTGAAACTTTTTACCCGTACGCAGATAAAGGAAATAGCTGAGGCTGTGGAGCAGCTTTTCCATGTGCTTATCATGCAGAGTGAGCGTTATAAGGACGTGTTGATGCCGGGATACACTCATTTACAGATAGCAATGCCATCATCTTTCGGACTGTGGTTTGGCGCTTATGCGGAGAGTTTGGTAGATGATATGCTATTTTTGCAGGCTGCCTTCAAGATGTGTAATCGTAATCCTTTAGGCTCTGCTGCAGGATACGGTTCTTCCTTTCCTCTGAACCGTACGATGACTACTCGGTTATTAGGCTTCGATTCATTGAATTATAATGTGGTATATGCTCAAATGGGGCGCGGTAAAATGGAGCGTAATGTTGCTTTCGCTTTGGCAACTATTGCGGGTACCCTTTCCAAACTTGCATTTGATGCTTGTCTGTTCAATAGTCAGAACTTTGGGTTTGTAAAGTTGCCCGATGACTGTACTACCGGTTCGAGCATCATGCCACATAAGAAAAATCCGGATGTCTTTGAACTGACACGTGCCAAATGTAATAAATTACAATCATTACCTCAACAGATAATGATGATAGCCAATAATTTGCCTTCCGGTTATTTCCGGGACTTGCAGATTATTAAGGAGGTGTTCCTGCCTGCTTTTCAGGAATTGAAAGACTGCCTGCAGATGGTAACTTATATTATGAATGAAATCAAGGTGAATGAACATATTCTTGATGATGATAAATATTTGCTTATTTTCAGTGTGGAAGAGGTGAACAGCCTGGTCCGGGAAGGTATGCCGTTTCGCGATGCTTATAAGAAAGTTGGTTTGGACATTGAAGCCGGTAAGTTTTCTCATGACAAAGAAGTGCATCATACGCACGAAGGCAGTATTGGCAATCTGTGCAATGATGAGATTTCTGTTTTAATGCAGAAAGTTGTAGATGGTTTTAATTTTGGAACAATGGAACAGGCTGAAAAGGCACTGCTTAGTAGGTAGCGCTATTAGTTAACTTGTTGTAGTGTACGATGTTAACTTCTTATATTAAGTATGTTAACTTATTAATGATAGCTCAGTTAACATCGTACTTCCTATTTTGTTAACTTTTTCCGGTGAAAAGTTTGGCTGTAACGGGGAAACTGTTTATCTTTGCATCCGTTCTCCAAAAAACTGCGGAAATAGCTCAGTTGGTAGAGCATAACCTTGCCAAGGTTAGGGTCGCGAGTTCGAGTCTCGTTTTCCGCTCTCCTTTTTAAGGATGCTCGAATGGTGGAATGGTAGACACGAAGGACTTAAAATCCTTTGGCCATTGCGGCTGTGCGGGTTCAAGTCCCGCTTCGAGTACTCTAAACCCTTTTTAAATCGTTGATTTAGAAAGGGTTTCCTTTTTGTGGGTAGCCAAAGGGTAGCCAAAAACGGCAACACCCCCTATTTGGGCATATGTGAACACTAAAAAAAAGTTGCTTGCCATACTTGGCAAACAACCTTTCATTGTGATTAAAAACACCGTTATGGCATTTCTGCTACAAAGGTAAAATAGAATCTTGATTTATTCTTGCTATTTCTTTATTCCCATTATTATCCGCATATTAGGCATTACTGTTTTCTCAACTCTGTGTGTCTTTGTGTCCCTTGTTGGGGTATCCGCTTTATTTGTTCTTCCACGCTTTAGCTCCTTTATCTCTTCCTGCAATTCATCCACGCGTCCTGATACGATATTGTAAGCTTCCAGTATATCGCTTATGTATCCTACAACGTATTGCATGTTTTTCAACTCTCTAAGAACCTGTTCATGTTCTTCTGATACTATACTCATTTGTCTCACCAAATCGGATGTATTTGTTTTCATATTAGATATTTTGCAGTGGGGCGTCCAAAATAGGACATACCCACCAGGTTAATACTTCATGCTATCTTTACGAGGTTTGCAACTTTGTAGCATCTAAATTCTCCTCTTTCCGTATCAAAGTAGGTTTGTACGGTGTCGCTCTTTTTACGGCTGTCTGTACCCTTGCTATCAGGCAGCAAACTATCTTTGAGTGTTCCGTATGCTTCACGTATTGATCCGTCCACCTTTTGAAAGTAGAATTTTACTATTCTTTCTTTCATGGCTGCTTTTAACTTAATATTCATCCAAGCGGTTTTAAGGGCTTCACTCATTGAATAACCGTTTCTCTTAACCATTTGCCAAGTAAGGCACATTACCTCGCTTATTTGGCTTCTAAATGCGTTTGACATAATCTATTATTTTAGTAGTTATACATTATCTTTTCCCAGTAATCAATCTCAGCCTCAAAAGACGCTACGCACTCGGCTTTGCTTTCCTCATATACGGCAAGCACTTCCGTTTCACTCATTGATAATACCGCTTGGTATTCTCTGCACATTTGGTTTAATTCTGCTTTTGTCATAAGGCTTATTTCTTATTGGTTTATTATTGTATTGCAAATGTAGTTCTATCGTTTTACATAAACAAATATATGTATGACTATTATTTTAAATTTAACATCATTTAGTAAGCCAATCATTTTACATTTTATTATTATGTGTATATTTGTAATAAACTTAATATTAATAGTTATGATAGATAGATTGATGATTAAAGAGGCTATGAAGCGTAACGGCACATCCGTTAATGAAGTAGCTAACAAAATGGGAATATCAAGGGTTACATTAAGTACCCATATTAACGGCAACCCGTCTACGGAAATTCTTTTGAGGATAGCCGATGCAATAGGTTGTCCGGTAACTGAACTATTTGAACAACCAAAGAAAGACGGTCTTTCCCTCACTTGCCCCCATTGTGGAAAGAATATCAATATAAAAGTAGATTGATCATGAGTGCAATAGACATTATCCGGGGTATTCTGATATACATGTATAGTCAAGACCACAACCCGCCACACCTGCATATTAAGGACGGCGGCAACTGGTTTACTATCACAATAAAGGACAGAATGATAGAGGGCAAGGGAACGGCAAAGACTATCAAACTGATAAATGAATACATTGACACTCACGAGGCGCAACTACTTGAAATATGGGAAAAGGCGCAAAACGGTGAGAAGATAGAAAAGGTTAAACGCTAAAAATAAAGATTATGATATTATTAGTAGAATCCGCTGAATACATGGGTAAATATACTCTTTTGTGTACGTTCAACAACGGAGAAAGAAGAAAGGTAGATTTAACCCCACTTTTGAAATACCCCGCTTTTGAGGAATTGAAAGATGAAAGCGAGTTTGAGCGTTACGGGGTTGACGGTACGGTATTTTGGGCCAACGGTGCAGACATCGCCCCAGAATTCCTGTATGAGAACGGAACACCATGCTAAAGTTAGAATAATACCCTATGTTGCGGTGTTGCGGTTGCGGTAGTGTATTAAATATTGATAATGAAGAAGATATAGAAGAAATTAGCGCAACACCTTAATTTGTGGTATTGGTTGAGATATGGGTGTAGCACAGTTTTACGGTAAATTCCGCAAAACCTCGATGATGTGATGAAAGGAAAGGGCAAAGCTTTAGCGGGCATTTGCTCTTTTTTTGTGCTATTACGTTGAAGCGGCCAATATTCAAAGTATCATACATGACTTTACCAAAAGTTGGTAACAAACTACAACCTATTGTAAGACATTTGGCAAAACGCTGTTTTTCATATCTTGACAAAATAAGGATAGTTACCTGTATGCCGGGAAAGTGTCCACCCTATTAGATTATACCCTTGCTCTGCATTGATTATTAGACGGTGCAGGAAAAAGTACAAGCATCAATCATGTCGGTAACACGCATCGTGAAAAGATGTACCGCCCCACTTCTGTAAATGTCGGTCCTATTGCCCTGTCTCACTTTTGCGATTGGGGGCATGATCCGTTTTTGGTTTGTGGTTTCTGTTTGGTTATTGTTTGGGTTGAATTTAACCCGCTGGGTTGTTTAGGGGTTTTGTTGGGGTTTACAAAAGCGGGAAAAAATGTCTTATGAAACCTTTAGCTTAATAGGCTGAGGGTCGCAACTTCACATTGTAGCCCGGAAAAGAGATAAGAAAATCATCATCCGTTTTGTCCTCGCTTTATTTAAGCCGCTTTTAGGGATTTTCTTATAGAAAATAACACAAACTATCGCCATGATAAATAATGCCTTAAAAGCGATTATTTTTACCCTATCCGTAATCTTACCGTTGTTTTATTTCTACCCTCGCCGCAATATCGTCCTGATTTAACAGTTGAAAAGTTTTGCCGTAATCATGCCGTACAACTTTAATACAGCCTCAGCAATAGTAAGCCGATACAGGATAAATGAGAATGAAAAAGGGCATCGGCATAACCGACACCCTCTAACGTCCAAAAGTGGGTAACGTGCAGCTTCACACGCTTTTTTTACTTTACCCTTTGGGTTGCATTTGGGTTCTATTTAGACTGTTTCTAAATAATATCCTTAGACAATCTTAGCCAGCACAGCAATAAGTTCCTCCAATGCTTCACCCTCTATACTGAAATTAGGAGATATCCCGTTATTGGTACGATAATCTTCTGCTTCCTCGTCCTCGTTGACCTCAATACAAGCGGTGTTAGCAAATGTATCATCCGGATTAATCTTTTGATATACGGTAATATTATCTACCATGTCGGAAGCGTTTATAACTACCCCGTCTTTTCTTGCCGGTTCTGTTGCCAGCTTGAGCAATTGAATACCAAGCATACGGGCCTCCTGTACATCAATGTGAACGGTATCTTTTTCCTCGATAAGTTGCCCGTTTTCTGTTTTGGTAACAAGTATTTCCCCGTTATCGCCTTTTCTCACATAAACATGCTTTTCACCATTACCAAAAAACTCCTTTTGTTTCATAATTCTTTTGTAATTTAGATTGTTTGTAAATAAGTGATTAATTAAACAATGCAGGGTTAACGCCTACAAATGTGAAATCTCCGTTAGGGCTCGCTCTGATCCATTCAGGCACACCGCCAAACAGCTCTTTAAACTTAGCTTTCCCAATAGTGTTTTCCACCATATCATCAACCGATTTGTATCCGTTGGCTTTGGCAAAGTGTTCATCAACCCTAATCTCTACTATTTTGCAGCCGTCTTTCCAAAAGCGGAAAGTGATTGGTATTCCTTGAAATTCCCATTGTACTATATCGTAACGGTCTGTCTCCTCAATAATTTTCATGCACTATGTTTTATTGTTATTATTCAATCTTTACCAAAAGTTGGTAACAAACTACAACCTATTGTAAGACATTACCGCTTATAAGCCAAAACCTGCCTAACTTCCCCGTCTAATTCTTTTACCAGTTCATTAGTAGAGGCAAATTTTATTCCGTTTGTTACGGTCCTCAATTTCTCCTTTAATCTCGTATAGTATTTAGGATCATTGAAAACCTTTCTACTTTTCATTGCTTCCATTATATCGGTTATCTCTTCTTTCCCCAACTTATTTAGTGCGGTTGCACACAAATAATTAAAAGCATCGGATACCGTTTTTACTTTCTCCAAATCTTCCATATTCAGATTATTACTTTTTTCTATTTTAAAATAACTATCGGCCCAAAGGTTTACCACTTTGCTATAAAACCGCCTATCACATAAAGTACTCCCCTTTACTTCCGGTTCTTTCAACTGACGAGGCAAGCGGGACACCCAACGGCTTTCATACCTTAGCAAGTTAGAATCCTTAAATACATCTGGCAACGTTTTCCTATTGTTAGCCGTTTCACGTGCTTTATCATAGAAAGACATCGCCCGCATTGGAACTTTACCACGATTAAGGTAATAAAGTGTTTCTTTTCCCATTAAAAAACGCTTAAAATTAGAAGCACCGCCCAAAACATTAAAATACTGCCCGGCATTGTATTTCATTATAAAATTGGTAGATACATCCATACGGGTAACATTAGCCCTATTCAAGGGCATACCTACCGTATCGGATAGCTTTTCTATCGCATCTTTTACCATATTGCGAGTTAACGTATATGTGTTATCGGGGAGAAAGAAGCGGGCTAAACTACCTTTAACCGATACGCCCGCTATTGAAGCCGTTACTTTAAGATTGTCTATATCACCATACATCCACAATTCCCCGGTTTCACAGTTTGTCATCTCCTTAGCGTTAGCTAATCTGTTACCTACATCAGACAATGATATATTGCCCACCTCGGAACGTGGTAACCAAAAATTCAAAGTATCATACATGACTTTACCAAAAGTTGGTAACAAACTACAACCTATTGTAAGAAGAAACGGGCTTTGCCTGATTTCTCAATGTTGACAAAACATCGCTAAAATATCCGTCAGCCAATTGCTTCCTGTACGCATCAATCAGTAGTCGCCCATTAGATACGATCAATATTTCCAATACTTGCATATCATTTGAAAATAGAAACAAAAACGCATCATCTCTACGTGAATACATCGGGTTAACAACACCGCCTTTTAGTTTGGGTTGTGTACTTGGTTCTCCACTTGCAAATACTGTTTCTTTTCCGTCCTGATACTGAAACCTCACACCGCTAAAATTGATAGACTTACTTTTTGCCGGGGTAACTTGCAAATAATATTCCGGTGTCGTTCCGTCTTGTTTGCGATTCTCGTTCTTATCAGTGGGTATCATATTAAGGAATATTTTGCCCTGATAATTTTTTAGACTGTCAAGTACGGGCCAGTAGCCCGCCAAAGACACCAAATCAAAACGCGGTTGTTTCCGCTGGTGTTCAATTCCTTTGCGCTTTACTGTTTTGTATTCCGATAGCTGCTTGAGGCAAAGATAGGCCGATATATTAGCGGTTATCATGCTTACCCCCTTTCTGCATGCAGTGTGTTTGTGCCTGTTGGCTTATTTCTTTTAATGTTGTCACCTTGTTATTTTGCAACCACTGTTCTAATTCTGTACGATTGAAATAACACATTTTCCCCATTGGTTTAAAGTGGGGTATCTGCTGCCTCATTGTCAATTTGTATAGATAGCTCTTTGAAATACCCATGTACTTTGCGGCCTCGTCGCTTGTTAATACTTCTTTTTTATAAAAAAGAATGTTTGCCGTTACTATGTCGGCAACTTGTTTTATTTCTGCTTCCATAAATTTTATTTTAGCAGTTTGGCTTCCGGGAATAAGCACAAGATTACCCCCATCTTTGCCTTGTAGTCTTAATAAATAGGCTTGTGCTCCTATCTATCAGAATACAAAAGCAAATAACTGAAAAAGAACGCAACATTAGAAACAAAGAGCGTTAAATATGATATACTTATACTTTGGATAATAATTTTGTTGAAAATACTTTACATAAAATTGGACTAAAAGGGTCTAAAAGGGGTTATAACCCTTAATAACCATGAATAACGCACAATAAATTGTAAGCAATGTTTATTAAGATAGTTTTGTGATGAGATTGTAATATGTTGAAATACAGCTTACTATAAATTAATGTAATAATGTATGCTTTTATGAATTTATTTTACCAACTTGTGTAAATTGTTGTTTTAATATGTTGATATTTAGTATATTATCCTATATTTATAACATCTATGTACTTTTGCAGGTTGTCTCTGGTTTTGTCTAATATGTACAAATACCTAAAAGAATATATTATTCCCTCTATCTCTGCGCGTCCGACCTCTATACGTTCTATTATCCCTATATCTACTAATCTACTGGCGGTTGTATCGCTTACCTTTAGAATTGTGGCGATTTCATGAAGCGTAAACACTACGTTTGATATTTTATGTAACCCGGAAAGTGTAGTATTTATTATTGTGTCTTCCGCATATCTTTCACCATTAAAGAGTATTGTTTTATGTGTTCTTATACTATTTTGATAAGACCTTAAGTTATTCCTTAAATCACGCGCATTTTTTATTATGTGGTTTTGTTTGTATTTAACTCTTAGTTCATTTTTTACTCTATTAATGCTTAGATCCTTTAAACGTGCTACTCTCCTTTGAAATTCCAATTTGTCAAGGTATCCGTATTCATTAGATAGATCATGTATTATTTTCTCTATGTCTTTTTTTCTTATCATTCTGTATTATAATTTAAGTTCCGGCAAACTATTTATTGCTGCCTCTTTAAGACTATCAACCGCCCGCGTGTATTTCTCTGTATGTTGTATGCTGCTGTGTCCTAACAGGCTTGCCACTGTTTTTATATTAGCCCCATTATTAAGGATATTCACAGCAAATGAATGTCGTCCACAATGCCACGTTATATGCTTGGTTATTCCAGCTTTTGCAGTCCAATGCCTTAGGGCTTTTAGGCACATTTCTTGGCTTGGTAGTTTGAATATCTTCTCATTTGGGCTATCTATTGAGGCTGTACCAATCAAAGCCAATAAACCATCATTTAAGGGTATATTCACATAGCTTTTGCTACTATGTCCTTGTGTTTTCTTCTGGTTGAATGTTAATACTCTGTTGGAATAGTCCACGTTGACAAAGGTCAAATCTTTAATATCACAAAATCTAATGCCTGTGTATAGGGTAAAGATAAAGGCCCGCCTTATTTCCGGGTTCTGTCCTTTATAGGTAGTGGCTATAAGCTGTTGCATTTCCTCTATTGAAAGTATATCTTTCTTTAGTGCTTCTTCATCAGCCTTACATACAATATCTTCACATGGATTTTTTCTTAGAATGTCTTTCTTTACAGCAGCTTTTACTATCTTCTTCCATCGCTTCCAATGTGTCAAAGCCCCCTCACCCTTACTTATACTTTGTAAATACTCTACAAAGTGTTCCATCATATCGGGGGTTATCTTTTCTGGAGAAATATTGCATTTGTATAGGGGATATTCTAAAGCAATGAAATCTGTAAACCGTTTCTGAGCTGCTTTAATCATACGCTTATCCCCTTTGGTGTATTCATCATAGTAGGCTTGTATGAAATCAAAGAAATTAACCTCTTTAGCCTTTAGCCTGTACCCTAATGTGCCGTCTTTTAGTTCCTGTTCCCGTTCATGTCTTATCTCTTTTGCAAGTTGTAGGGTTTCTTTGTTCTGCTGTCTTTCAAGTGGAGTTCTGGGGGCTTGCCAAAGATACAGTTTTAAAGTCTCCCTTTTACGCTCTTTTCTTGCTACTTTTTTATCCTTAGTCTCATCATAGACCATTCTATAACCCAAATAGTAGTCTAAAAAAAGGCTTTCTCTGCCATCTGATAAAATCTTTGCCCCCAATTTAGGGTTATCTGTATCATCGGTACTAATGATATATGTATTATCAGACCTTATTTCTTTCTTTGCTGCCATAACTTATTAACTCTTTATTTCCTTTGATTGCAAATATAGTTATTTATTTTATTTTGGGTAGCCAAAGGGTAGCCAAAAACGACAAAATATAGTCTTTTTTATGAAAACAAGTGAAAACATGGTTGTTTAAATTGTATTGTAAATCAGTTGTTTATATTCGCTTGTTATTCCTTTATTTTCTCTTAAAATATGGGTTGCGTACCCGCTTCGAGTACAGATGAAAGCGCTAATTACTTAGTAATAAAGTAATTGGCGCTTTTCTTTTGTGGATTTTGGCGTGTTCTTGGCGTGATATTCTTTGAATGTAGTCTTTAGGAATAAAAAAGGTTGCTCCCCACACTTGGAAAGCAACCTCACATTTGCGTTTTAAAATACCGTTATGGCATTTCTGCTACAAAGATAAATAAAATCTTGATTTATTCCTGCTATTTCTTTATTCCCATTATTATCCGCATATTAGGCATTACTGTTTTCTCAACTCTGTGTGTCTTTGTGTCCGCTGTTTGGGTATCCGCTTTATTTGTTCTTCCACGCTTTAGTTCCTTTATCTCTTCCTGCAATTCGTCCACGCGTCCTGATACGATATTGTAAGCGTCCAGCAAATGGCTTATGTACTTTACAACAGATTGCATGTTTTTCAACTCTCTAAGAACCTGTTCATGTTCTTCTGATACTATATTCATTTGTTTCACCAAATCGGATATATTTCTTTCCATGATAAATTTTTGTTTTAGATGTTAATATTATTGTTTAAGTTGATTTATTGCTTCATCCAAAGAAGAGATCATTCTCTCATATTCCCAGTGTGATACAGTAACGTTATTCTCATTGACCCAAGCAAGTTTTAAACAGTCTGCACAAGTCTTTACACCATGAGTAAGAGAATGTAGTTTCATGTACCTCTTAATCATGTGGGCTTCTCTCATTATCTTACTCAAATTGTAGCGTTTCATATCGTTGTTGCTTTATGTCTAACTTTGATGATGCAAAGGTGTAGTATTTTCTGTACTAAATAAAATTGATAGATAGGAAAAACTATACTATTAAGATTAATTAATATAGTAAATACTGTACTTTTTACTATTAAAGCTATTTTTGCAATAAATAATCAATGAGATATGAGAATAAAAGAAGTATTAAAAGAAAATGGTTACACTCAACAGATGTTAGCTGACAAAATGAATGTGAGTTTGTCTGCTGTTAAACAAATGGTTTCTGCTGGTTCTTTAACTACATCTACGTTAGAAAAGATTGCATCAGCTTTGAATGTTCCAATATGGCAGCTCTTTGTATCTCCCAAAGAAGTACAGCTAAAGACAGACGTTCTTTCCCTCACTTGTCCCCACTGCGGTAAGAGTATCAACATTAAAATAGACTAATTATGACTACAAATGAAGTAGATAAGTTAAGCCTTATAAAAGCTCATGCTTTATTTGAAACTGGAGATATAGACCGTATCGAGGTGGGAACCGTAAAAGGGCTATGCGAGATACACCGCTATCTGTTTAATGACTTGTATAACTTTGCCGGGAAGGTACGCACTTTGAATATAGCAAAAGGGAATTTCCGCTTTGCTAACTGCATGTATCTTGATGTGATGCTTCCGGTTATAGAGAATATGCCTGAAACAACGTTTGAAGAAATCATTGCCAAATACGTTGAAATGAATGTAGCACACCCTTTTATGGAAGGCAATGGCAGAGCCACCCGCATTTGGCTTGACATGATATTGAAGAAGCGGTTACAAAAGGTTATAGACTGGCAGAACGTGGATAAGATCCTGTACTTGCAAGCAATGGAAAGAAGCCCTATCAATGATTTGGAATTACGTACATTATTGCATCAAGGGTTGACTGATAAGGTGAATGATAGAGAAGTAATATTTAAGAGTATTATCCAATCATATTATTACGAGGGGTACGAGCTTTAAAATGATGCCAGCCTCAACAAGGCCATATAAGATAACGGGACACTATGCTAAAGTTAGAATAAATACCTTTTGTTACGGTGTTACAGTTGTGACGATGTTTAATTCTCTGATTTGTAGGAGTCTATGCTAAAAATATCGTAATATCATCTTTTTTTGTATTGGTTGCGGTATTGTGGTAGCAATAGAATACAAGGCATAATCGTTTTAAATATGGGTGCAGTACAGTTTTACGGTAAATTCCGCAAAACCCCGATGATGTGATGAAAGGAAAGAGTAAAGACGAATAGGATATTTGTTCTTTTTTGTGGCGTTACGTTGAGGCAGCCAATATTCAAAGTATTAAACATGATGTCTGCAAAATCTGTATACAAACTATAGCTTATTGAAAGGCATTTGGCAAAACGCCATTTTTCATATCTTGATAAAACAAGGATAGTTTCGTTACCTGTATGTCGGGAAATCGGCTACCCTTTTAGATTATACCTTTGCACTGCATCAATTATTAGACGGTGCGCAGAAATGCACAAGCGCCAATCGTGCCGGTAACAGGCGCATCGTGGAAAGATGTACTACCCCACTTCTGTAAATGCCGGAGTATCCTATTACCTTGTCGCATTTTTGCGATTGGGCGATGATTGAATTCTTATCCGTTTGTGCCCTTGTTTTATTCAAGCTGTTTTAATGTTTTTTATTAAAGCAGTATAAATTATTGCCAACGATATAATAAATTCTTAAAAGCGATTATTTTACCCTATCCGTAATATGACCGTTATTTTCTCATCTTGGGTGGTTAAAGGATCTATAATATTCTGAGATTCTTTTCCATGCCTTTTCCAAGGTATAAATCTGAGATTTATTTCAAAGATAATACATTTGATATGAAAACGGAATGGCATCCGGTCCCTATTTCTCAAGAGACTGCTATATAACAGTTCTTTAAATAAACATGTTGGATAAGTATGTAAGAAAATTATGATGTCGGAAATAAATTACTTACACAATGAAGGGTGCCAAAACAAACGCCTGAATATGAATTGTCATAGCCAGAAAAAGGCAAAGGGAATGACCAAGATGATTGACGGTGTTTTTTATTATTTCTTTCTCTCTTTTCAAATCGCGTTTTTGCCATTCTAACCAGCCCAACGCCTGATAACTGAAACATAAATGGCATAGAGCAATATGTTTGAAAATTTAATCAGTAAAATATTGAGAATTGAGCGGGAGTCTATACCCAATCGTCAGGAGATTGTTATCGCACCTGATGTCATCTATCATCCGCACCTGTTCCTGAAAAATACGGGAAAGACATCGAAGCGCTCCGAAAGAAAAATGGAGATGCTTTCAAAACTTGTCTCCGTATTAATTTTACATTCAAGAGGTTTTATCAATCATGCTGAGAGAAAGGAGGCGTCGAATTGATCCATGCAGAGGCTTACAATCCTATTTGATGAAAGAATGGGATATAGATTAACACAACATGCCTTTATTAATTTTTCCTGTTGGATATTGACGGAGAATCTATACGGGTAATAGCCGTAATCTTCTTGTTATGTATCATCCCGATCGGCTCGGCTGTTTTAAAGATTTAACTTCAAGTTTCCATCTGGTTGATATGTGAAAGTAGCTCTTGACCAGAACTGTTCAGGCATTGAGCTTCATGCCTGTTCTGGAACGTTTTCAGTCTGATAACGTCTTTACAGAGCTTAATTTGTAGATTATAACTGATTAAAACAGCGATAAGGCATATCGTGGAGTATTGTGTTATTATTGGGTGGTTTTATGTTATCACTTCTTACTCTATAGCGCTATATTTGTACCAATGCTTTTTATAGTGATTTAATTTAGTGAATTAAAAAATAAGTGAACTTTTATGTTTTATATGAGATACCTGACATCTGTACTATTTCTATTTTTAGGAATTCTGCCTTTGGTGAGTTTCGGACAAGAAGTTCATACCATAAAAGCTATAGGAGATCTTCCGTTCAGTAATCAATTTCAAGTGAGAGTGAACGGACAAGTTGCTACTGTTGAAAAACTGGAAAAGTTTGATGTCCCTATTCATTATACTAGGATTGCGTATGGTGGTGATAAGCCCGTAACAATAGAAATCGAGATAAATAATCCTATTGAATATTACTCCATTAGCCCTAAAAGGAAGCAACTTAAAGGGCTGGTCAAGGATCATATTCTTTCATTTTCTCTTGATGGACCCACTTATTTGCTGGTCAAAATAAACAGAATGGAAGAACTTTTTATTTTGGTTGATAAAATGCAGGATTATAAGTCCGATACCTTTACAGGTTCTTTGACCGATATTATGGATTATCAGGTGGATAATACAGGAAAAAGTATTGAAACTGCGAAACTTCAGAAGGCTATAGATGATGTTTCCCGTATGAATGGAGTTTTATATTTTCCTGCGGGTATATATAAAACAGGAGAATTGAAAATGCGGAGCAATATGTCTGTTATCTTATCAGAAGGAGCTTTGTTATTGGGAAGTGAAGATGTGAAAGATTATGCGGATAAGTCTTTGATCCGCCTGGATAATGTTTCAAATTTCCGTTTATTAGGTTATGGTGTCATTGATGGTTCTGGTTGGTCAGGACTGCGTAACAATGGAGGTACTGGATTTCATTTATTATATGCATCGGATTGCAACGATATATTAATTGATGGTGTTATGCTTCGTGATCCTTCCTTTTGGAATACGAGAGTCTATCGTTCCAAAAACTTCCATTTGAAAAATATAAAGATATTCAATAACCGTCCTTATAAGAACTGGACTAATACGGACGGCATTGATTTTGATTCCTCTGTTGATTGTTCAGTCACACATGCTGTGATACATGCCGGTGATGACAACCTGGTGGTGAAAGGGCTTGATAAGGAGCGATTGTTTATTTCTGAGAATATACTGTTTGATGATGTTTTGACAGTTGGTAATTCTGCTGCAACTAAGATCGGTACGGAAACAGGGGTGGAATATTTCAAGAATATAACATTCAGGAATATAGATGTAGTAAAATGCAAACGTGCTTTAGTAATAAACGCCTATGACTCTACCTATGTTGAAAATGTCAAGTTTGAGAATATCTTTGTGGAAGAGTTCGATTTCAATGGTACTGAATCTCCCCGTCTGATCGATTTTGAAATAACAGATAAGAGCTGGCGGGGATGTGTGGGAAATTGTACGATTAATAATGTTCGGATAAATAATGTACATGTTGGGTGTGGTCTGCAACAGGTGACTTCACAGATATTAGGGAAGAATCAAGAGTTTGGAGTGGATGGAGTATACATTCATAGTCTGAAAGTGCGAAATAAAGAAATACATAGCCTTTCTGATTTGAATATGAAGGTAAATGAATTTGCAAAAAGAATTATATTCATAAATAAATAGAAATCTGATAGATGAAAAAAGTATTATTAAATCTAGTATTCTTTTGTGCTTTGGCATGCTTTGCTGAGGCACAGGAGTTTAAGGTTGCTGATATATTCAGTGACAATATGGTGTTGCAGCAAAAAATAAATAATCCGTTCTGGGGATGGGGAAAACCGGGAGCGAAAGTGACTATTTCCACTTCATGGAATCCTGATAAAGAATATACAGGGGTTGTTAATTCTAAAGGAACCTGGAAGATAGTCGTACCTACGCCTGCTGCCGGAGGACCTTATGAGGTGACAGTCACTGCCAATAAGAAAAAAGTCTTTCAGAATGTGTTTGTGGGAGAAGTATGGCTGGCAAGCGGACAGTCCAACATGAGCATGCCGTTGAAAGGATACTATTGCCAGCCGGTGTTGGGGGCTACGGAGGCCATATTATCTTCAGCAAAAAAGCAAATACATTTCATTAATATACCTACTTTAGCGGCCTATAAACCATTGGAGCATTTTGATGCCGGATGGGTGAAGGCTTCTCCGGAGAATGTAGCGGAATGTACGGCTGTGGGATGGTTCTTTGCTGATTTCTTACAGCGTAATATAGATGTGCCAGTCGGTATTATTAATGCCAGTTATGGAGGCTCCAACATCGAAGCATGGATGAATGCGGAGGCTTGTAAACAATTTGATGATATCCCCGTACCGCCATTGAGTGATGAAACTTCTCCGTGGATTAGTAATGTGCCTACGGTTTTGTATAATGGTATGATTCATCCGCTAGTGGGATATGGTATAAAAGGTATTATCTGGTATCAAGGTGAATCCAACATTTTCAATGTGCTTCGTTATGCTCCGTCAGTTGCTGCCATGGTAAGTAAATGGCGCGAAGCATGGGGACTAGGAGAAATACCTTTCTATTATGCACAGATTGCCCCTTACGACTATAAAGAGTGGAACTTTTTTACACCTCAATGGCCGGAAGTTTCGGCTTATCAACGGGAAGCGCAAAGACAGTGTCTAAAGCTGATTCCAAACTCTGCAATGGCGGTATTGTTGGATGTAGGAGAGCGATATCTGATCCATCCGAGAAGGAAAAAAGAAGTGGGCGATCGTTTGGGCATGCTGGCGCTTTCTAAAACCTATGGAGTGAAAGGATTTGAAGCAGAAAGTCCAACTTTCAGCAGAATGGAAGTTGAGGGAAATAAGGCTATTATCCATTTTGACAATCAATTTAACGGGCTTACCAGCTACGGGAAGACTTTAGAACTGTTTGAGATATCTGGAGATAATAAAGTATTCCATAAGGCGGAGGCTTACATTGATGAAGAAAAAGGTACTGTGGTTGTTTCATGTAAATATGTGACGGAGCCTAAAGCTGTGAGATATGCATTTAAAGATTTTGTGAAAGCTGAATTATTTGGTACAGGCGGTTTGCCAGTATCGTCCTTCCGAACTGACAATTGGGATTAATTAATAACATGATATTATGCGAAAACTATTGATATTATTTGTATTGGTTTTGCTTCCATGGTTATCTGTTCAGTCACAAAAGCCGATTTATCAAGATGCGGGACAGCCAGTTGAAATCAGAGTAAAAGATTTGCTGAAGCGGATGACATTGCATGAAAAGGTGCTTCAGCTGAATCAATATACATTTGGGGAGAATGATAATCCCAATAATATAGGTAAGGAAGTGAAAAATCTTCCGGCGGAGATTGGTTCGTTGATTTATCTCCATACCGATCCGAAGTTACGTAATCAGATTCAGCGTAAGGCAATGGAAGAATCTCGCCTGGGAATACCCATTCTCTTCGGATTTGATGTAATTCATGGATTGCGTACTGTGTATCCGATATCATTGGCACAAGCCTGCAGTTTTAATCCGGATTTGGTGACTCTGGCTTGCAGGGTAGCTGCTAAGGAATCTGTGTTGTCAGGTATTGACTGGACATTTTCTCCTATGATTGATGTGGCGAGAGATCCTCGTTGGGGGCGTATTTCCGAATGTTATGGAGAAGACCCTTACCTGAATACAGTATTTGGCATAGCATCGGTAAAGGGTTACCAGGGTGAGAAATTGTCAGATCCATATTCTATCGCAGCTTGTCTGAAACATTATGTAGGTTATGGAGTATCCGAAGGCGGGCGGGATTACAGATATACAGATATATCACCCCAGGCTTTGTGGGAAACCTATCTACCGCCTTATGAAGCTGGTGTAAAAGCAGGTGCTGCTACACTTATGAGTAGTTTTAATGATATTAGCGGAATACCTGCTACTTCAAATCATTATATATTAACTGAAATCCTAAAAAATAAGTGGCAACATGATGGTTTTGTCGTATCCGACTGGAATGCAATAGAACAGTTAATTTATCAGGGTGTTGCCAAAGACCGGAAAGAAGCTGCGTATAAGGCTTTTCATGCCGGTGTGGAGATGGATATGCGTGATAATGTATATTGTGAATATTTAGAGCAGTTGGTTGCTGAAAAGAAGATACAAGTGTCGCAGATAGATGATGCGGTTGCCCGTATACTCCGACTCAAATTTCGCCTGGGCTTATTTGATGAACCTTATGCGAAAGAATTGATTGAGCAAGAACGTTATTTGCAGCAAGAGGATATTGCTTTGGCTGGTCGTTTGGCAGAAGAATCAATGGTGCTGTTGAAGAATGCAAATAACTTATTACCTTTTTCTTCAATGATTAAAAAAGTTGCGGTGATAGGCCCTATAGCAAAGGATAGTGTTAATCTATTAGGTGCTTGGGCTTTTAAAGGGAAGGCTGAAGATGTGGAGACCATTTATGAAGGAATGCAGAAAGAATTTGGCGATAAAGTACGGTTGGACTACGAGCAGGGTTGTGCATTGGATGGGAGTGATGAATCGGGTTTCTCTGCTGCCTTAAAAACGGCTGAAGCATCCGATGTTGTAGTACTATGTTTAGGCGAGTCCAAACAGTGGAGTGGAGAGAATGCTTCACGCTCTACGATTGCTTTGCCCGATATTCAGGAGAAGTTGCTTTTGCATCTAAAGCAGGCGAATAAGCCCATTGTACTTGTTCTTTCCAGTGGCCGCCCTCTTGAATTGATCAGACTGGAACCTCAGGTAGAAGCTATCATTGAGATGTGGCAGCCCGGTGTTGCGGGAGGAACTCCTCTGGCAGGCATTTTATCGGGCAGGGTGAATCCTTCTGGAAAGTTGTCAGTGACATTCCCACTGTCTACAGGCCAGATACCGGTCTATTATAACATGCGGCAGTCTGCCCGTCCGTTCGATGCGATGGGGGATTATCAGGATATTCCTACCGAACCTTTATATTCGTTCGGGTATGGATTGAGTTATACTACCTTTGTTTATTCAGATGCGAAACTTTCTTCCTTGAAAATCAGGAAGGATCAGAAGATAACAGCTGAGGTCACAGTGACTAACGCGGGTAAGGTGGAAGGAAAAGAAACCGTGTTATGGTATGTGTCCGATCCGTTCTGTACTATTTCCCGTCCTATGAAAGAGTTGAAATTCTTCGAGAAACAGTCGTTGAATGCCGGTGAAAGCAGAGTCTTTCGGTTTGATATTGATCCTATGAGAGATTTGAGCTATACGGATGCAACGGGCAAGCGCTTTTTAGAGCCGGGTGAATTTATAGTGTCGGTAGGTGGACGGAAACTGACTTTTGAAGTTGTGGACTAAGTTTTTCGGTGAATAAACAGTCTTTGATAAAAATAGATATGATTTATGAATAGAATAAGAATAAATACCTTGTTGCTCTTGTTGTGCATATTCCTTCCGGGAGTGGCGCAGGATGTATCTGACGGATGGAATAAAAATAAAACAGCAAGATTGACCAAACCTGTATTTGTCTATAACAATTGGTCCGCCTACGATGAATTGTCTGATAACATTCCTTTGAATGAGACATTGGCAATGAAAGAGTTGGATCACATTGCGCGTTTGAAAAAAATGGGTGTACAAGTGGATTATTATCTGATGGACGCATTTTGGTTTGATGTGAATGAAGGATATCGTAAGTGGAGATCGGACTGTTGGCCGGAAGGTCCCAAGCGTTGGCTGGATGCGTGTAAAAGAGAAGGAATAAAGCCCGGTTTGTGGTTCTCTACGAACTTGCTGCGTATAGGTGGCGAGGCAAATACGATGAAAGTTATTCCGGAATGGGAAAGTTCTGTGGCGGAAGACGGAGTAACTCTTTGTCTGTTCAGGGGAGGATATTTACATCATCTTATGCAGACTCTGCAAATGTACGCAGATATGGGTATCAAGATGTTCAAATTTGATTTTGCTTATTTTGATGCGGCAACTCCTGATGCCAAATGTACGATGCTACCTGCTGACATTGAGGAACAGAATAAAAATGCCTTTATTTCTGCCATAAAAGAATTCCGTTATAAGAATCCGGATGTACTTTTTATTGGTTACAATGGTTTCGGGGGAGATATGGAAAATACGGTTACTCCGTTTCGAAAAACGGTAGACCTACGTTGGCTGGAAATATTTGATACGATGTATTGCGGTGATCCCCGTCTATCCGATGTGCCGATGATGAATTTCTGGCGCTCACAGGATTTGTATTCGGATCACATGACCTTCCAATACTTGTTTAACGGAGTGCCGGTTCAGCGCATTGATAATTGTGCTTTTATGATTGGCACCACGGGTACTTGTTATAACAGGGCCTTAAATGCTTGGAAAGGTATGATGATTTTGACGATGGCACGCGGAGGCTGGTTGAATGTTTGTCATGGAAATATTGATTTGTTAAGTGATGATGATGCTTGCTGGATGGCTAAAGTGCAGCAATTGTATATGAAGGTACAGCAGTATGGAAATATTTCGGCATTCGGTTCCATCCCCGGTAAGGCTCTGCCATACGGATATATGGCTTCCGCTGAAGGAGGAAACCTTTATACTGTGGTAAACGCCTCACAGGAGAAAGTCAAAGTAACCTTGCCTGAAGCGACAGGAACGGGGAGAGTGCTTTTCACAGACAGTGGTTTTATACCTGTTTTAGAAAAGAATATTGTGGAATTGGGTCCAGAACAGATGGCTGTTGTCGGGTACGGTAAGTTCAGTGCCCGGGGGTATGATTTAGGTATTGAGAAAGATATCGTTATCCCTGCAACAATTCAAAAGGTAAAAATAGATGTGCAAAAGAAAAATGAGCATATCTTGCAGGCACATTACACTTCTTCAAAAGGGAAAACTGTGCGAATTCTCTTTCAGCAACTGGATGAGCGTGGAAAAGCATTCCGTTCGTGGGGCGGTGCTCCTCCCACCGGGATTAAAATGGATCATTTCTTCAATATAGAAGTAAAGCAGGGCAAGCGTGCAGTTCCGGTAAAGAAATCGCATGATAAGATGATCTGGTGCGGTTTGTCATGGGCGGTAGGAGAGGTTTCTGCTGACGATATAAAAGAAGGACGTCCGTTGGAAATAAGTTGTACCACTATAGATGGGAATAGCGAACACTGCTTATTGGAAGTTTATGAGGTTGAATATTCTGCTGATAAGAAATAAAATTGGAAAAGGGATGGCTGGAACCGCTTCACAGTCATCCCTTTTTTGAGGTTATCGGTCTCCTTTTTTTAGATCCCTGAAATTCTTGGGTGTTTCATTATATACTTCCTTAAAGCACTTAATGAAATAATGTGCCTGGTTAAAACCGGTCAAGTAGGCAATTTCCGCAATAGACAAATCACTGTTTATCAATAGCTCGGATGCTTTTCGAAGCCGGATGGCCCGGATAAACTGATTGGGTGTCTGCCCGATGAGCATTCTGAATTTCTTATGAAGCACTGTCTTACTGATATTCATGGCTATTGAGAATTCCTCAATGTTGAAGTCTGCCTTGTCCAGATTCTCTTCTATCACCTTCATGGCCTGTTGCAGGAATACTTCCTTGGAATTGAACTCAATGGTATCGCTGTCTTTGGCAATCAGGTTCTTCAGGAGTTGTTCTTTTCGCTTTTGGCGCGTATTCAAGATATTCATTATTTGATTAATCAATGCTTCCGTATCAAAAGGTTTCTTGATATAGATGTCAGCGCCTTCTTTATAGCCTCTCAGTTCATCCTCAGATGAAGTTTTGGCAGTCAGTAATATAACGAATATATCGGCATAAAGGGAATTCTCCTTTATGTGGCGGCATAGTGTCAGGCCATCCATACCGGGCATCATGATGTCCGATATTACGATTTCAGGAAGATACTCATCTACTAATTTCAAGGCCTCTTCTCCATGGGTGGCTGTCACTATGTTGAAGTACTCCGTCAATTTGTCCGTAAGGTATTTAAGTATCTGTTCGTTATCTTCTACAAGAAGTATGGTGGCACTGTTCTCCATATTGGTTGCCTGTGCTTTAAATTCGGTAATATCAGTTGCTTCCTGATATTTTTCAGAATTCTCTACCGGTAGTTTGATGCACAGTGTGGTGCCTTGTCCGGGTTGTGAGTCAATAGAAACTGTGCCGTTCATTACTGATACGAATTTCTTTACGACATATAATCCTATGCCCAATCCGTTGGGAGTATTTTCTTTATTGTATTGGGGCTCACGATAGAATTTATTGAATACAGTTGTCTGGTATAGCTGATTGATACCCGGTCCCGTATCTTTTATGAATACACTCAATTGCCCATCTATATATTCCAGTGCTACCGATACACTGCCTTGATCGGGGGTATACTTGATGGCGTTACTCAGCAAGTTATATAAAATCCTTTCAAATTTCACACTATCAATCCATATATGTATGGAGGGGATATTGGCTTGGTAAGATAGCTGGATCTTTTTAGAGCTTGCCAGATAATTGAATGCATTCACTATGATGCGGCAGAATGATACGATTTCTATGGTTCTATTGTTTATCTTTACTTCAGAGAATTCCACTCGCTTGAAGTCGAGGATTGTAGAAAATAGATCGGATAAGAATGCAGCATTCTTAGTGATGATGGATAGTCTTTCATACTGGATATCATCTTCTTTGGTTTCACGCAACATATCATTGGCAGGTGCCAGTATCAAAGATAAAGGTGTAATCAGGTCGTGCCCGAGACTTTCGAAGAAACTTTCCTTTTCCTTTAATAGTTCTTCTTTCTTCAATGTCTCCATCTCCTGTATCTTTTGTATGCTCTTTCTTCTGTAGTGTCTGATAATCATATATATTATGAGTGCGATGCTCAACAAGATAATCAGGCAGGAAATGGAATAGAACAAAGGTGTTTTCCACCAGGGTGGAGCGACAATAATACTCATGGACCAGCATGGTTTGGTGCCTGACTCTTCGTTATATTTCATAATTTCCAGAGTGTATGTACCTGGGTTGAGTTGTGAGAAGGTCAGAGGTACGGACATATCAAGATATTGCCAGCTGTCGGTAAAACCGATCATCCTGTATAGATATTTATTGCAGTAGTTGGCTTCCCCTATTTCAGTAAAGGACAGGGAGATCCATTTGGAGGCATAAGAGAGGGTGATGGAAGGAATATATTCGGTATTCTCTTTTAAAATCACCCGGTTGTTTATCGTGTCACCGACTTGTATCTTTTGGTGGTTGATCTCTAGATCGGTCAATATGAGTTTGGTTTTATCATATTGATGCAGTGCCTTTTCCACATCCATGGCCATGAGCTGTTCGGTATTGCTGAACAGGATATATTCTTTGTTTTCATAAGTTATTTTTTCAGCTGAAAGGATGGAAGAATTGCCCCAATAGCTGATATTCGGTTCGCAAATGCGTTGTTCATTGTTTATGTAGCAGAATATCTTTTCACCGATAAAGAACCATAGATTTTGGTTATCATCGAGCAACAATGACTTGATGGCCCCTTGTGGCAATGGGTATGTAGGGAATGCTGTAGAAACTTGCAGTGAATCATTGGATACTTCCATCTTCAACAGATTGTTTGATGTTCCTATCCACCAGCATTTATTACTCTTATCTTCTATGATAGAGTAGACAATCTCCTGGTCGATGATTTTATCTTTTAGAGTGACCTGGTCCGATGCATTGAAGATAGAGAGCCCATTATGCGAAGCTATGAACAATTGATTGTCACGATAAGGTATGATAGCGTTTATTCTGTCCCGACTGAAATAGTCATAATGGATATAATCTTTTATTTGTTGGTTCTTCTTGTCCAGATATACGGACATCAGACCGTTTTGTTTGGTGCCTATCCACACCTTATTATCTTTTATATAGAAAGTCGTAATCTTTTCTAATTCAGTGCTTGCCGTAAATTCTTTCCATTGAATTTCCTGCGAATTATTATTCTGGAAAGAATATAATAATCCTATGCCATCGTGTCCCACTAACGTAATATCCTTATTTTGCCCGATAGATAAGATATGGTCCTTGAATTTATCTCTGCTTTTGTAGTTTTCCTTTTCAGTCGAGGTACGCATATCGAAATGATACATGCCGTCTCCTAAAGTTCCCAACAATATTTTATCTTGTAAAAGGGCGATAGAAGTGATAGGAGAATGTGTTTTACGAATTGAGAGTAACTGATTGATTCCCCTGTCTGAGGAGGAGTATTTATAGAGTCCTTTTCCGTATGAACCTATCCAGATATTATCAAGACTATCTTTATAAATAGTATTGATAAAAGTAGTGCCCAGATGTTCTGTGCCGGGCAATGGATAAATACGTTCTTGTTCTTTATCATATACTTTTATTCCCTCTCCCCATGTGCCGATTAAAAGTTTATTTGCTTCTCCTTCTATGCGGTATATGGGGGTATTGCTGTTATAGAGATGGATGGTCCGGGCTTGTTCGGGTTGTTGACTCCATGTTAATCCATAGAGTGCATTATCCCATGAAGAGTAATATAGTGTATTTTCTTCTCCGGTGTCGTGTATTTGTGTGATGGTTTGGTTCTTGGGGGTAATGTTTGCCCATATTTGTTTTCGGGAATTGTACATCACAAGTCCTGTATAGGTGCTGATCCATATATATCCTTTAGGCTTTTCCACAAAACTGGAAACAATGGCTCCTGAATGGCTGCGTTCGGCAGTAAAACTGGTACGTTCTGTATTCTTGGGAGTTAATTTGCATATACCTTCTTCCCAGCTTCCCAGCCAGATGTTATGATCAGAGTCTTCGAATATGGAAACAATTCGGTTAGGGATGGGTTCGGAAACTTGTTCATTGAGGTGGGTGAACTGGTCGGTCCGCGGATTGTATATATCTACTCCTCCGGTTTTAAAGCCAATCCATAACAAGCCTTTGGAATCAAGGAACAAGGTTTCTATATTGTTATTCTTAAGACTGTTATTTGCTGATTTCCCCGATTTATAGACTTTAAACCGATGTCCGTCAAAACGGTTGAGTCCATCTTCTGTAGCAATCCACATATAATAGTCATTTTCACAGATGGAAGTGATTTCAGAACTTGATAACCCATCTGCTAAATCATAATGCAATAACTTCTGTGCTCCGGCAGTGGAAGCTAAAAAGAGTGCGAATATAAATAATAACTTTCTCATAATTTTAATGTTTAGGACAATGCATCATATATTGTTCGAGTAAATCCTCCATTTCTTTTGCAGGTAAAGACTCTATTAAACGGATATGCTTTCCTGTTCTTGTAGTTCTCCACGTATTATTACCTTCAGAGTCTACAGATATAACTCCCCGTTCACTGATATAATAAGGCGTATAGCCTTTTATAGCTACCCAAACGGTTGCCTGATCCCAACTCCATCTACCTTGTGGCTCTCCCTGCGACATGCATAGTAAAAACACATCTTTTATAGGGTGATTTTCTACAGGCATCCGGCTAACCCGGCGACCGGTTATTATGTTGTAGCCAATCTCGAATCCACAGAAGATAATGTCTGTAGGCCAATGGCTCACAACGAAAGAAGAGGAGGAAGCGTCACAATATATATTATATTCTCGTCCTTCGGGGAATACTCCTGCCATGGAAACCAACTGTTTAACCTTTCTGCGTACAAGTTCTACTCCTGTTTCCGGTGAAAATTCGTCTCCTTTTGATTGTAGCAGTTCTTTTAGGTTGGAGAAAGCTCCGATGGTGCAGATTGTGACACTATTATCTGGTTGCGTGCATAAAATAGATCGATATACCTTAACAGCATCGGGGGCATCTGATGATTTTGCTATTCGGTGGGTATATTTCTGAGGCAAAACTTCAGTCCATTTCTTGTTGTGCGGGCATTCCAATGTGACAGCACTTTCTCCTTTAGCAACACCAAGAGAAATATCAGGTCGTTTGAAGTATGTATTAATGATTTCAATGCAAGGAATTGTTAATTCGGACTTATTAGACGATATAGTAGCCAGTATATCTACATATCCACTGTCTGCTAATGCATGCATCACTGCCATGGCACCCACGTCATCGTAGTCAGGTCCCAAGTCCGTATCTAAAATCAATCGGACCTTATCAGCATTAGTTATATTTGAAAGGCTACATCCACAAAGGAGAAACAATAAGAAAGAGTATAAAATAAATCTTATTTTAGTCATAGCATACTGATTAAAATTCAATAATCAAAAGTAGGAAAAAATAAGCGATCCCCTTCTTTTTGAAGACGCTTAAAAATAAAAGAATCGTGCCGATTGATAACAAATTCCTGTTTTTGATAGTGGATACAGGAATTTGTTATTCTTTTGCGCTTTTCTGTTATCCTGTTTATAAAGAAACAGAGACTTTTACATCAGTAACTTTTTAATTTAAAATATTATGAATAAACAACATGTTTTGCAAAGACGAATCATCTTCGGATTGTTATTCCTTGGTGGAGTAACTCTCTCTTATGCATCAACAGAAAAAGATCTCGGTTCTTCAACATCAGCCATTACACAACAGGCTGTAACAGTAAAAGGTTCTGTGAAGGATGCTGCCGGTGAAGCGATAATTGGAGCCTCTGTAGTAGTAGAAGGTACTACGAATGGTCTGATTACAGATGTAGACGGACATTTCTCTATTCAGGCATCAGTCGGACAAAATCTTGTAATTTCTTATATAGGTTATGAGACGCAAGTCATGAAAATAGTCCGGGCAAACCAACAAATTAATATTGTATTAAAAGAAAGCTCGGAATTGATCGATGAAGTTGTGGTTGTGGCCTATGGTACACAGAAAAAAGCCAATCTGACGGGAGCAGTATCTTCTGTAAAAGTCAATGATATTAAAGACATACCGGTATCCAATACTTCCAGTTTGCTGCAAGGACGAATGAGTGGCGTTACCGTGAGTTCTTTCTCTGCACAACCCGGTGCTGAGGGAGATGTGGAAATCCGTATCCGCGGTATAAACACTTTTGGTGACAGTAATCCTATGGTGTTGATTGATGGTGTGGAAGGAAGTTTAAATAGTGTATCTCCGAATGATATTGAAAATGTTTCGGTTTTGAAAGATGCAGCTTCCGCTTCTATATATGGTGTACGTGCAGCCAACGGTGTAGTCTTGGTAACAACGAAACGTGGACATACGGACCAAAAAACTTTATCTTATAGTGGATCTTACGGCATTCAGAAAGCTACGGTTCTACCTACCTATATTAATTCATGGGATTGGGCAACTCTTTATAATGAGCAGAATGAAGCTATGGGAGATGTAACTACGAATTTTACTCCCGAAATGATTCAGCAAATGAAAGATGGATCTAACCCTGATTTATTTGCTAATACTCGTTGGTCGGATAAAATATTCCGTTCTGCTCCTATACAGACACATCATTTGTCTATGTCGGGTGGAAATGCAACTTCTCATTATATGGGGTCGGTAGGATATATGGGACAGGATGGTATCATGGAAGGTACAAGTACTGACCGTTTTAATTTTCGTTTGAATGCTGACAGCAAATTCATTGATATAATCACTTTAGGACTGAATGTTTCTGGTAACCACGAAGAAGTAGAGGAGCCGACCATTGGTACTTACTATGTATTCGAACAGATGAAATGGCATTCCCGTCCTTCGGTGCCTTATAAATATAGTAATGGTGATTGGGGATTTGTAGATGGTAACGACAAAATGCAGGCCATTAAGAATCCGGCATATGCCACTACAATTACTTCAAAGAAGAAGTACAGTCGCTTTGATGGTAAGGCTTTCTTAGAAATTGAGCCAATTAAGAACCTATCTATAAAAACGAGTTTTGCTTATCAATATAACCAATGGAACAGTATTGCTGCTGAACCTGCTTATATCCCATTGGACTCGTATGGTAATCCTGTAGGAGGAAGTGGTAAAAATTATCTAACAGATGCTTATTATTCTGAAACTCAGTGGATCAATGAAAATCTTATAACTTATCATTTTGATGTGAGTGGACATGCATTCAACTTCTTATTGGGGCAATCCAATCAATATAATAATTTCCGTTCTACTACAGCAACAGGCGAGGATCTTCCAAGTGATAATATTTCTGTATTGAATGGTGCTTTAAGCACTTCTGCCAAAGGAGATGCTGCTGAAGCTGCCTTAAGATCTTTTTTTGGTCGTGTGAATTACAATTACAAAGATCGCTATCTGTTAGAGTTTAATCTTCGTCGTGATGAGTCTTCTAGAATCCCAAAGAAGAATCGTGTTGGTTATTTCCCTTCTGTGTCTGTGGGCTGGAATATTGCTCAAGAAGCCTTCATGGAAAAATATAACTTTATTAGTCAATTGAAATTGAGAGCTAGTTGGGGAGAATTGGGTAATCAGGAAATTGGTTACTATCCATTTGCACAATATATTGGTTTAGGTAATAATTATGTATGGGGAGATAATAAAACTCAAGGTGTAGCTATTTCCTCATTAGCGAACCCTGATATAAAATGGGAAACAACTGCTACTACGGATGTAGGTATAGATGCTGCTTTTCTGAATAATAAAATTACCCTTACTGCCGATTATTTTTATAAAAAAACCTCTGATATCTTGTTGCAATTGCCTATTCCTGGAATTGTAGGTATTTCTACGGAACCTTATGTTAATGCTGCATCAGTAAAAAATGAGGGCTGGGAGTTTGCTTTAGGTTATAATGATCAATGGGGAGATTGGACATTTGGTGCAAATGTTAATTTCAGTAAAGTGAAAAATGAGATTCTTGACTTACATGGTAAAGATTCTTGGATTACAGATTGGTCTATTAATTTGGAAGGACATCCTATCAATTCTTATTATGGCTATGTAGCTGATGGATTGTATCGTACACAAGAAGATGTGGATGAAGCCAATGAAAAGAATTCTGTTGGTGGCGGTGCCCTGAAGCTGGGTGATATTCGTTACAAGGATATTAGTGGCCCAGAAGGCAAACCGGATGGAGTGGTGGATACTAATGATCGTACAGTAATCGGTAATCCATTTCCTGATTTTACTTATGGTTTTGGTTTAAATGCTGCTTATAAAGGATTTGATTTTTCTGCTTTTTTTCAGGGAGTGGCTGGTGTAGATCGTGTCGTAATGGATTATCCTACTATTTCGGGTAATGTTACAACAGTATTTTTAGATCGTTACTCTGAGAGTGCTAATCCTAACGGAAATTTCCCACGTTTAGGTAATGGTGATTATAATAGTCAACCTTCTTCATTTTGGTTGAAAGATGCTTCTTACCTACGTTTAAAAAACATTGAATTGGGCTATTCTTTCAAGCAAGAATGGATTCGTAAAGCAAAACTGGAACGTCTGAGAATATATGTTTCTGCACAGAATATTCTGACTATTACTGGTATTGATGATTATGATCCAGAAAAGTATGGTACTGATACTCGTGGTCACGCTTATCCTAATGCCAAGACGTTCTCTGTAGGATTAAACATCACATTATAATTTAAAATAAAAGAATCATGAAAAAAATATATTATTCAGTTATTTTCTCATTGGCTTTCTCTCTTTTTTCTTGTTCAGACTTCTTGGACCGTGAATCTTTGTCAGAGTTGTCCAATGGTAATTTTTGGAATACAGAAGCTGATGCAACTAAGGCATTAGTCGGTTGTTATGATGCTTTGCAGAGTGAAGGCAGTTTGGGATTCTGTTGGCCGGGGGACAAGACTTGTAGTTTGCGCGAACTGGAATTTGCTACGGATAATGGTTATTTTGCTTGGATTCCGTGGGTTGGACCCGATGTTATTACTAATAACACCATGAGTCCTACGTCTGCTGTTACCAAAGCAGTATGGAATGCTTCTTACACAGGTATTGCGCGATGCAATAATGTTATTGAGAAAGTACCACAAATGTTGGAAGCTGGTAAAATAAGTGAGGAGGCTGGTACAAGGATTGTTTGTGAAGCCAAATTCATTAGAGCCTTGTTTTACAATCATCTGACTAGCTTATATCGCGATGTTCCCAAAGTTTTTAATGTGTTGACTACTGAAACAAGCCAAGTGCCTAAGTCGCCGAAATCAGAAATTATAGCTGATATAGTCAAAGATCTGAAAGATATTACTGCCGAGGGGATGTTACCTGTTACTGCTGATAGAGGACGCGCTACTAGAGGTGCTGCACTAGGTCTATTGACTCGTGTATACTTGTATAACGAAATGTATAAGGAGGCTGCAGATGCTGCTGCGCAGGTCATGAGTTTAGGCTATATAATAGATCCCAATTACAGTACGTTGTTTACAGAAGCTGGTGGTGCCAGCAAAGAAATAGTATTTGCCATTCGCTTTAAAAATACTGATCAACAAAATGGTGAAGGTGGTTTTTTAGCTTATAATTATGGTTATCCGATGGAGTGGCAGTTGCCTTATCCGAATTTGGCAAACGATTTTTATTGCAAAGATGGCAAACCCATTACTTCTTCGGAAATCTATGATCCGAATGATGATTCAACTCGCGATCCACGTTTGACATATACACTGATGACGAAGAATGGTGATACGTATGATGGTAAAGTTAGTGATGCATGGTGGTCCTGGAACAGTCCATTCCAATTGTTCATGCGTAAATATCAAAATCAACCTACTACATGGACTGCTGATAATCAGGATATGTATGTCATTCGCTATGCTGATGTGCTATTGATGCGCGCAGAAGCTTTGGCTAAGCAAAATACGGGTAAAGACGAAATAATGTCACTGGTGAACCAGGTGCGTCAGCGTGCCGATGTGATGATGCCGAAGGTGGAAGATGCTGAAGGTTCCAACCTCTCTTATGACCAATTGCTCGATGTGGTGAAACATGAAAGAAGGGTGGAGTTGGCTTTAGAAGGTACCCGCTATTTTGACCTTATGCGTTGGAAAGAAATGGATAGAGCATACGAAAGATGTCGGGCAGACGGTGGAGCAGGTTCTCATGTCTTTGATTCATCAAAGGGATATGTATGGCCTATTCCTCAATCAGAGCTAGATAATAATAGGGCTTTGGTTCAGGCACCAGAATGGGGTGGTAAATAATTGAAATAAATTCCAGAAAGAGGCTGGTCGGATGAAAATCTTGTCTGAAGGCCAGCCTTTGCTCTGCTAAATGTAATGATATGAGAAGTATATACAGCCTATTGCTTTTGTTAATAACGTTGGAATTGAGTAGTTGCAGTGAAAAGAAGCCCACCCCTCGAGAACAATCTTTCGATGAAGGGTGGTTGTTCCATCGTGGAGATATTATTGAAGGTGAGAGATCAGATTTAGACGATTCACAATGGCGTCTGGTGAATCTTCCCCACGATTGGAGTATTGAAAATATTCCCGGAACAAACTCTCCTTTTACTGCTGATGCTATCACTGAGGTTTCGGGAGGTTTTACTGTCGGTGGAACTGGCTGGTATAGGAAGCATTTCTATGTGGATACAGCTGAGAAAGGGAAATGTATAGTTGTTGCTTTCGATGGAATTTATATGAATGCAGATATTTGGGTGAATGATCGCCATGTAGCCAATCATGTTTATGGATATACTGCATTTGAGCTGGATATAACAGATTATGTGCGATTTGGAGAAAAAAACCTGATAGCTGTTCGCGTAAAGAATGAAGGTCTGAACTGCCGTTGGTATACAGGTTCGGGAATCTATAGGCATACTTCTTTGAAAATAACCAATCCGCTTCATTTTGAGACTTGGGGGACGTTTATCACCACACCTGTTGCCACAACCAATAAAGCAGAGGTACATGTACAGAGCGTTCTAGCAAATACAGAGAAAGTAACTGGAAAAGTGATTTTGGAAACACAGATTGTAGATAAGGAGAACCGTACTGTAGCTTGGAAGGAGCAACTGGTAACATTGGATAATCAAGAAAAAACAGAAATTAACCATATATTAGAAGTGACTTCTCCGCAATTATGGTCTACAGACAATCCTTACTTATATAAAGTTGTAAACCGTCTTCTGAAAGACAATAAGATAATAGATGAGGAATGTATTTCAATAGGTATACGAAATATTGCATTTAGTGCAGAGAATGGTTTCCATCTGAATGGTAAATCCATGAAATTAAAAGGTGGATGTATTCATCATGACAATGGCCCTTTGGGTGCAAAGGCTTTTGATCGGGCAGAGGAAAGGAAAATTGAATTATTGAAGGCGGCTGGTTTCAATGCGCTACGCTTGTCCCATAATCCTCCTTCAACTGCTTTGCTTAATGCCTGCGACCGTTTAGGTATGTTGGTGATAGATGAGGCTTTTGATATGTGGCGACAAGGTCATTACAAGGATGATTATGGACAGTATTTTGATAAGTTATGGAAAGAAGATCTGTATAGCATGGTTGCACGTGATAGAAATCACCCTTGTGTCATTATGTGGAGTATTGGTAATGAAATCAAAAACAAAGAAACTACTGAAGTAGTAGAGGTATGCAGGGAATTGACAGGTTTTGTGAAGGCACTTGATACAACTCGTCCTGTTACGGCGGGAGTCAACTCTATTGTTGATGCAACGGATGATTTTCTGCTCCCCTTGGATGTTTGTGGTTATAATTACTGTTTAAATCGTTATGAATTGGATGCCAAACGTCACCCGGACCGAATTATCTATGCCTCGGAATCCTACGCATCCCAGGCTTATGATTATTGGAAAGGGGTAGAAAATCATTCATGGGTGATCGGTGATTTTATCTGGACTGCTTTTGATTATATTGGTGAGGCAAGTATCGGCTGGTGTGGGTATCCGCTTGATAAACGTATTTTCCCTTGGAATCATGCTAATTGCGGCGATTTGAATCTTTCGGGCGAACGTCGTCCCCAATCCTATTTGCGCGAAACGTTATGGAGTGAGGCACCGGTATCCCATATTGTTGTGACGCCTCCTGTTCCCTCTTTCCCTTTGAATCCGGATAAGGCGGAGTGGAGTGTATGGGATTTTCCGGACGTTGTGGATCATTGGAATTTTCCGGGATATGAAGGAAAAAAGATGACAGTATCTGTATACTCCAATTGTGAACAGATTGAATTGTTCTTGAATGGAGAATCTTTAGGCAAACAAGAAAATACTGTCGATAAGAAAAATACGCTTGTTTGGGAAGTACCTTATGTTCATGGAATATTGAAAGCCGTGAGTTATAATAAAGGCAATGAGGTGGGCACTGCAGCATTGGAAAGTGCCGGTAAGGTTGAAAAAATCAGATTATCTGCAGACAGAACGGAAATCGTAGCTGATGGTAATGATCTAAGCTATATTACATTAGAATTGGTAGATAGTAAAGGCATTAGGAATCAGTTGGCTGAAGAATTGGTGGAATTTTTTATAGAAGGGGATGCTACGATTGAGGGAGTAGGTAATGCCAATCCTATGAGTGTAGAAGGTTTCGTTGCTAGTAGTCGGAAGACGTGGCGTGGAAGCAACCTGTTGGTGGTGCGTTCTGGTAAAACGTCTGGTAAAGTTATTGTAACAGCAAAAGTACAAGGACTTCCAGTGGCTAATATTATTATAAATCAGAGGAGTAAATAAAGACATCTACAATAGAAAAGTGGATATTGGCGGATAATGAAGAGTATCCCTAGATTCTATCAAAATCGGATAAAATTTACCTTTTATCTATCTTCTCTTTGTTATATATAAGGAGTAGGTCTAACGAAAATAGGAGATAATATGAAGTTGAAAGCATTAGTAAAACGATATGTATTTGTCATTGTAAACTCGTTGATTGTTACAGCATGCAGTCAGAGTATGGATTGTTCCGTACGAAAGATTAAGTTTGATCAGGGCTGGAAATTCCATCTCGGTCAAATAAAAGATGCAGCAAAAGAGTCTTGTGATGATTCGGAATGGCGAGTGTTAAATCTACCACATGACTGGAGCGCAGAACCTCTTCCCGATTCAGAAGGTTTATCAGTAGGACCCTTTTCTAAGGAAAGTATTGGAGGTTTTGCTACCGGACAAACCGTAGGTGGTGAAGGGTGGTATAGAAAATCATTTATTATTGACCGTAAAGATGCTCACAAGCTTCATTCCCTTTATTTTGAGGGAGTTTATGCGCAGTCCGAAGTGTGGGTGAATGGACAGAAAGTGAAATTCAATGCGTATGGATATTCATCCTTTAAATGTGATATCACTTCGTATTGCCATCCGGCAGGTGAAGTGAACACTATTGCTGTAAAGGTAACGAATGAGGGGAAAAATTCTCGTTGGTATGCCGGTTCAGGCATTTACCGGCATGTATGGTTAATTAAGACCGATCCTGTTCATTTGGATGAATGGGGAGTTGCTGTGCGTACTGTGAAAGTAACAGATGATGAGGCAATATTGGCAATAGAGGTAGATGTGCTGAATGAGAAAACTGAAAGTGCGGAAGCAAATATGGTGATTACTATTATTTCTCCTGATGGTGAGGAAGTAGGTGTGGAAGAGCAATCTGTGAATGTTGATGCAGCTGGTAAACAGACGATTGCTTTTTCTTTGCCGGTGAAACAGGCAAAGTTATGGTCGGTTGATACTCCGCATTTGTATAAAGCGAAGATTTTGCTTAGTTCCGGGCATGAGGTGTTGGATCAAATATCTATTCCTTTTGGTATCCGTACCATTTCTTTCAGTGCGAAAGAAGGATTTAAGTTGAATGATTTGTCTCTGAAACTGAAAGGTGGCTGTGTACATCATGATAATGGTTTGTTGGGAGCTGCTTCGTTGGATAGGGCGGAGATGCGTAAAATAGAATTGTTGAAGGCAAATGGATATAATGCAGTCAGATGTGCTCACAATCCTCCGGCAGAAGCTTTTCTCAGAGCTTGTGATGAGCAGGGTATGTTGGTTATTGATGAGGCTTTTGATCATTGGCAAAAAGAAAAGAATCCTCAGGACTATCATCGTTTCTTTGATGAATGGAACGAAAAAGATATTTCGGCAATGGTGTTAAGAGATCGGAATCATCCGTCTGTCATCATGTGGAGTATCGGAAATGAAATTCAGGAACGTTCGGATGATGCCGGTGTGGAGATTGCTGAAAGATTGAGGAATATAGTGAAGAAGTTGGATCCTTCGCGTCCGGTAACTGCTGCTATCAACGATTATTGGGATAATCCGCAACTGAAGTGGAAGGAAGATGCTGTAAAAGCCATGCAGCATCTGGATGTGGCAGGATACAACTATATGTGGTACGAATATGAGAATGATCATCAGCAAGATCCTTCACGTATTATATATGGTAGTGAGACTGTAGCTCAGGAAGCTGCTGTAAACTGGAATCTGGTGGAAAAGCATCCATATATCATTGGTGATTTTGTATGGACTGCCCTTGATTATTTAGGTGAATCGGGAATAGGTCATACACTGGAACTGAGTAAAGGCGAGAAAAATCCTCAGTTTATGGGGTGGCCCTGGTATAACGCATGGTGTGGAGATATTGATATCTGTGGAGAAAAGAAGCCACAATCTTATTACCGCGATATTGTTTGGAAGGAAAGGGAAATAACAATGGCGGTACAACCTTTGCCGGCTGCCGGGAAAACAGAAGATGTGAGCTATTGGGGGTGGAAGAACGAATCTCTTAGTTGGAATTGGAAAGGGCTGGAAGGCAAACCTGTAAAAGTGAATGTTTATAGTCGTGCGCCTAAGGTAAGACTCTATCTTAATAATGAATTGCTGGGTGAGCAAGAAGTTTCAAAGAAAGATTATACGGCTACGTTTATAGTCAACTATCAGCCGGGTGAATTGAAAGCAGTGGCTATCTATGACAACAGCGAATCTTCATGTGCTATTTTAAGAACCACAGGTGCTCCGGTACAGATACGTTTAATCGCTGATCGCAAAGTGATTAAAGCGGATAGGGATGATCTGGCTTATGTCACTGTTGAATTGATTGATAAAGAGGGTAAGGTAGTACCTGATGCTGATATGAAAGTGACTTTGAGTGCTGTGGGAAATGGTATTATCAGGGGATCTGGGAATGCATGTCCTACAGATATGGAAAGTTTCCGTTCCTTATCACCTAAAACTTTTAAAGGTAAAGCAATGGCTATATTGCAACCGGATGGAAATGCAGGTGAGATAATCTTGAATGTTTCAGCAGAGGGGATGAAAGGGGCATCGGTTACAATTAAGACGGTGGATCGGATGTCGGCTAAGCAACAGGGAAAAGATATCGTAACTCCCGGCAGTATTTGGAAAGATACGGATGGAAATCCGATAAATGCACATGGGGGAGGTATTCTCTACCATGAAGGTACTTATTATTGGTATGGTGAATTTAAAGGTGATTCTACCTATCGCCTGGACTGGGTTAAAACCTGGGAGTGCTGGCGGGCTGAAGCTGGGGGGGTGGCTTGCTATTCATCCAAGAATCTGACAGACTGGAAATTTGAGGGTAAGGTTCTGCCTACGGTAGATGATGATCCGACTTCTGATCTTCACCCTTCGCAAGTGATAGAGCGCCCGAAGGTCATCTATAATGAGAAAACCGGTAAGTTTGTAATGTGGATGCATATTGAAAGTCCTGATTATGAAAAGGCACATGCTGGGGTAGCAATCAGTGACTCACCGACAGGAACCTTCACTTATTTGGGGTCTTTTAAACCGAATGGAGCAGATAGTCGTGATCAGACTATCTTCAAGGATGATGATGGAAAGGCTTATCATATTTGCTCCTCAGAATGGAACAGTACTTTGTATATCAGTTTGCTGACTGATGATTATACAAAACCTTCAGGAACTTATGTCCGGAGATTTATTGGACAATCTCGGGAAGCTCCTGCAGTCTTTAAACGAAACGGTCATTATTATATGCTCTCATCCGGTTGCACCGGTTGGGACCCGAATAAAGCCAAATGGGCCGTATCTGATTCAATGTTGGGAGTTTGGGAACTGAAAGATAACCCCTGTTTGGGGCGTGATGCCGATAAGACATTTTATGCCCAAAGTACTTATGTACTTCCCATTGAAGGGATGCAGGATCAATTTATTGCTATGTTTGACAGGTGGAATAAAACGGATTTAATAAATTCACGATATGTTTGGTTACCGGTTGAGTTCGATGGAGACAGACCACTTATTCGCTGGGCGGATCAGTGGAGTACTCAGACAATGGAAGCGGTTTATTAACCTAATGATAGAATACAAATGAAAAAAATATCCTTTTTATTTATCGGTTTTTGCTTGTTTACGAATTTATCAGCACAGAAAGTTTATAGACTGGATGCTTCGAACGTCATGGAGACACCTTTGTACGGTCATCTGAAAATGGGAAATCCGGGGCCTAAGGAGAGAGCAATAGAAGTTAATAGCCTATATATGACCGTGGGCGGGAAGCCAATTCTACCCGTTATGGGAGAATTGCATTTTTCACGTATCCGTAAGGATTTGTGGGAAGATCGTATCTTGAAAATGAAAGCTTGCGGTATCAATATTATCTCGACTTATTTGTTTTGGAATCATCACGAAGAGATAGAAGGTCAGTTTGAATGGGAGAATGAGAAGGATTTGCGCAGCTTTATTAAGTTATGCCAGAAACATGGGCTGTTTGTAGTTCCGAGACTGGGTCCCTGGTCGCATGGAGAAGCTCGTAATGGTGGGACACCTGATTGGATTTTACAGAAAAAATATCTGAAAGACCGCTCAAATGATGTGGTTTATCAGAATTATGTCAAACGCTATTTTGCTCAAATAGCTAACCGGTTGAAAGGGCTTTACTATAAAGATGGTGGGAATATCATAGGCATCCAGTTGGAAAATGAATATTGGTATGGCAAGGAGGGTGAACCACATATCCAATGGTTGAAAGATACGGCTTTGGAAAATGGTATTGATGTTCCGATGTATACGGTTACTGGATGGGGAGACGGTTCTGTTCCTCCTTTTGAAGTGATCCCTTTATGGGGAGGATATGCAGATGCTCCATGGGTGGAACATGTGGGAAAAGAATACCAGCCGGGAAACTTCTTGTTTGACTCGTTTCGTGATAATGAGAATATAGGTAATGATCAAATAAAGCGGCAAGATGTGTATATGACATATGAAAAATACCCCTTCTTTACTTGTGAAATGGGAGTGGGTGTGCAAAATACCTATCACAGGCGACTCAGCATCGATCCTTTAGACGGGTTGGGCATGATGATAGCCAAACTTGGTTCAGGGTCTAATCTGCTGGGATATTATATTTTTGCCGGTGCCACTCAGTTTACGGGTAAACTATGGTCTACTGAGGAAGAACAATTGAAAACAGGGTATTGGAGTCGGTTACCAGTGAAGTCTTATGATTTTCAGGCTGCTATTCGTGAATCAGGAGAAATAGCAGAATCTTATAAGAAGGTGAAAAAACTGCATTACTTTGTCAATGAGTTTGAGAAAGACCTAGCTCCCATGATGCCTGTTATCCCGAAATGGGAAGAAGATGGGTTACAGGTGTCTGTACGCTCTAATAATGAAACTGGCTATATGTTTGGAATCAATTATTCCCGTTACCATCCGAAGAAGGCACAGAAGAGTGTGAAGTTTGAGGTGAAACTGAAAGATAAAATGCTTCGTTTTCCTCAGAAAAGTGTTGAAATGCAGGATAGTACGGTCTTTATCTGGCCCTTGAATGTGGAACTTGATGCTATGCGCTTGAATTATGCTACGGCACAATTAATGGGAAGCGTTGATAATTGTTATCTGTTTTTCCAGAACAGGCAAATTCCCGTGGAGCTATCTTTTGATAAATCGACTGTGAAAGGAGTGAAGGCAAGTCGGGCTAAGATACAGGAGGAAAGTGATAGTTGGATTGTTAACGGACTGAATCCGGGAAAAGATTGTGTACTTAAGGTACAATTGCAGAATGGAGAAGAAAAGTATGTTGTTATTCTGACAGAAAAAGAGGCTGATAACTGCTGGTTATTGGAACAAGATGGAAAGAAGGTATGCTATATTTCTGATGCGGATTTATACAGTTCATTTGGAGATGTTTATATTTTCTCTACTGATAAGAAGGCTGCTTATTATAAGTTGAAGACGGGTATGAATCCGCGATTTGAACAGAAAGCGGTTATTTTCAATCAGCCGCAAATGGATATTCGTATTCAGCCTAAGGGCATCCTGGAAGAGGCAAAATGGTTGGAAACAGCAAACTTTCATGGGATTGAACCTTATCAGCAGCGTTATCGCCGTTTCTTCTTTAAGGAATTCAACCTAGATAATCCTTCGACGATCAAGAAAGTCACTTTGTTTATGTATCCGGAGTCGAAATGTATACTCAATCTGAATGATACTTGGGTAAATCAGGAAATAAAACCAAACCAGTTAAATGAAATAGACCTTACAGGATATGCCAGGAAAGGTGTCAATCTATTGTTTGCAAGTTTCCCATTTGTTGAGGGGAAGAAGCTATTTGCTGCACGTGTTATTGTGGAATACTATAATTATGACAGGATTGAATTTAGTACCGACTCTTCCTGGCTGTCGACGGACTATTACTCCAATCCTTCACTTACACGGGAATTTCCACAACCGATGATGCCGATGGTGGTGGATAAACCGGGATATGCCGACGGTATTGCTCATAATACATTCAAAGAGTGGAGGCTACAAGTGCCGACAGATGCATTGGAGAATTTGAATAACATCTATATGCGTATCAACTATTCCGGTGATAAGGCGGAAATTTATAACGGATATATGCTTTCGGATGATGATTATAACAGTCATGCCACCTGGACGGTAGGTTTAAACCGGCAGGAACATTCTGTAGAGGGGAAAGAGTTGACGCTTGTGATTTATAAACTGGATAAAGACGAGAAAATCTTTTTTGACTTACCGGCAAACGGGACTGATGAGCAAGCTGATGTGAAAAAGGTTGAATTTGATTTTGAATGTTTACAAAAGATAGACTGATAAAATGAAACGACTCAATATTATCTTGTTTCTCCTGGCTTTGGCTGTTTTAACAGTTGAGGCAAAGGATTTGAAGGTTGCCGATATTTTCGGCGATAATATGGTGCTACAGCAAAAGACGGTCACACCGATATGGGGATGGGCAGATGCCGGGACGACAGTCACAGTGACTTCATCATGGAACGACAAGAGTTATTCCACCAAAGCAGGGAGAGATGGTACGTGGAGAATTATGCTTCATACACCGGAAGCAGGAGGTCCCTATGTATTAACCATAACGGGAGACAATACTCTAATTTTCAGTGATATATATGTGGGGGAAGTTTGGCTAGCAAGTGGGCAATCAAATATGGCTATGCAGCTGAAAGAATGTTATGAATCTACCAAAGCTATTCTGACTTCTCAAAAAAGCAATATTCGTTTTATAAATGTGCCTCCACTTGGCAGTTATAAACCACTTACGGATATAAAAGCAGATTGGGTGGTGGCTGCTCCGGAAAATGTAGGAGATTGTAGTGCGGTTGCATGGTATTTTGCTCATTTTATTCAGGAGAATCTTGGGGTTCCGGTTGGTATTATTAATGCAAGCTTTGGTGGTTCCGTTGTTGAAACCTGGATGAGTCGTGAAACTTGTCAGACACTGGGTGATATTTCAGTTCCGGAAGTGAGTGATGGTACTACAGGGTGGGAGGCCAATATACCTACTACCATGTATAATGGAATGTTGAACCCCATTGTCGGTTATGGCATACAGGGTTGTATCTGGTATCAGGGAGAATCAAATGTATATAATGTTTCTCAGTATTCGAATCGACTGGTTGTTATGGTAGCTGAATGGAGACGGAAGTGGGGAAGAAATTTTCCGTTCTATTTCACGCAAATAGCTCCTTTTGATTATACTACATGGAATGTTCCAAGTGAGGTCGGTGAGCATGTAGGTGCTTATCTGCGTGATGAACAGAGAAGAAGTATGGATCGAATTGAGAATAGTGGTATGGCGGTCATTTTGGATGTGGGAGAAGTAGAACAAATTCATCCGGTACGCAAAGAGAAAGTTGGTGAACGTTTAGGATTGATGGCATTAGCTGAAGTGTATGGTACGAAGGGATTTGAATATAAGAGTCCGACTTTTGAAAGGATGGAAGTCGATGGGGATAAAGCTGTGATTTTTTTTAAAGATTTATATTATGGACTAACGAGTTATGGAAAGCCCCTGCATTTATTTGAAATAGCAGATGAGAGTAAAGTTTTTCATCCGGCTGAAGCGTATGTAGATGAAGAAAGAGATGTTGTAATAGTGTCTTCTAAATATGTGAGGAATCCGAAAGCAGTTAGATATGCCTTTAAAAATTATGTAGAACCGGAACTATTCAGTCTTAGCGGGCTTCCGGTATCTTCTTTCCGGACAGACAATTGGTAATAATAAACTTTAAAATAATATGTACATGAAAAATATAAAGACAATACTTTGTGGAGGTTTGGTTGCAATGTTAGTTTCTTGCTCTTCGCAGATGACAACGACTAATTATTATTTTGATTCTGTAAATGGTGACGATGCTAATAATGGAACCTCTGTAGGGACTCCTTTTAAGTCTTTGGCAAAGCTTCAGTCTTTAACTCTAAAAGGTGGAGACAGTATTTTGTTGAAATCCGGTGCTGTATTTACGGAGAAACTTTTGCTTTCCTGTTGTGGAGAGGAGAATAATCCTGTCGTACTGGGCAAATATGGAGGATTGGAAAAACCGCATATAAAAGGAAATGGAGTTGATACAGCTGCTGTTCATATATTGAACTCAGAGAATCTGGTGATACGCGATCTTGAAATTTCTAATAAAGGTGATGTTCCGAAAGCTGGTTTATTGGGCTTGTGGGTAGAGTTGGATAAGTTTGGAGAATCACATAATATGGTCATTGATGACTTGTACGTGCACGATGTATATGGAAGTACGGTGATAGAGAAAGGTGGCGGCATAGGAATTTGCATTCAGAATGGCCGGGATAATGACAGTATTCTGAATCGATTTATTGGAATGACTATTGAAAATTGCTATCTGAAAGATTGCCAAAGGGATGGAATTAAGTTTAGGGGTTATTGGAGCAGGAAGCAGTGGAATCCTAATTTGGGAGTAGTCGTCAGGAAGAATGTATTGGATGGAGTGCCGGGTGACGGTATTGTTCTGGCTGGTTGCGATGGTGGATTGATAGAATATAACGTGATGAAGAATTGTCCGAAAACTCTACCTGAATCAGAAGCTTGTGATGGAATATGGCCTTGGTGTAGCGACAATACATTGGTACAGTTTAATATAGTAAGTGATCATAGATCTATTATAGACGGGTATGCTTATGATTCGGACTGGGGATGTCGGAATTCTATATTCCAGTATAATCTGAGCTATAATAATGATGGCGGCTTCATGTTGGTAATTGGTACGAATGGTTGGCCGGAAGACTGGTGTGTGAATGGGAATATTGAAACCAAGGTACGTTACAATGTCAGTATAAATGATGGACTACGCAATTATCTGACTAATGCTAGCCATAAAGATGCCTACTTCAGCCCTGTAATGCATTTCACTGGATATACTCAGAATACATTGGTAGAGAATAATTTGTTTTACCTGTTTCCAAAACCGGAGCCACAGATAGACCGTACGCTTTTCCATTTCACTAAGCATGATTCATCTTATGGGAAAGGAGATGTCTTTAAGAATAATTATATTTATGCTCCAGAGGTGATTGTAGCTGTAAAAGAGGAAAAGGCAGTGGGTAACCAATATTTCGGAAATGTATATATTGGTAGTTTGAAAACCCCTGCCACTGGTTTTACAAAGCAGGAAGGAACTTTCAATAAATCACTTTGGTATAACACAGAAGATAAGAATTGGGATATTCTTCTTGATTTTTTGAAGGATAAAACTGTACCTGTTAATGGTAAAGAACTGAAAGTACTTGATATAATCGGAGCTAATTGAAATAGAATCTTAAATCATTAAAATACTTTAGATATGAGTTTATTCAAATTATGCGTAGCAAATCTAGTGACATTATTCTGGGTAGTAGTTCCTGCTGTCATGGGTGCCAATATTATACCTCAGCCTTCTTATGTACAAGAGAAGCAAGGTACATTCGATTTAGCTCATAACAACAATATTCTATATGCCGGTAAACATCCGGAAGTAAATCAGATAATTGATAACTTTATGGAGCAAGTGTTGGGAGACTATGGTTTGAGGTTGCAAGCAAACAAGTCTAAAAAGGCCGGCATATTACTGCAAGATAAAAAATCCTTGAATGAAGAAGCATATGAACTTTCTGTTGTTGCAAATAAAGTGGTAATTAAGGCATCTGCACCTGCCGGTTTTTTTTATGCTCTCCGCACTGTTAATCAGTTGATTCTGGCAGATAAAAATCATACTTTACTTCCTTGCATCCTTGTGAAAGATGCACCTCGTTTTTCTTACCGGGGATTCTTGATCGATGCGGGGCGCTATTATTTACCTTTGAAAGATGTGAAAAAAGCTATTGACCTAGCAGCTAATTATAAGTTGAATCGTTTTCACTGGCATCTGACCGATGATCAGGGATGGCGGTTGGAGATAAAAAAATATCCGCGTCTTACCGAAAAAGGCTCTGTACGTTCTAATTCGGCTATTGGCACCTGGGATCAATATTATCCTCGTCATTATGATGGAAAAGAACATTCAGGATACTATACGCAAGATGAAATTCGTGATATTGTGAGATATGCAGCTGACAGGCAAATTACAATTGTTCCTGAGATTGAAATGCCGGGGCACGCCCTGGCGGCTTTGAGCGTTTATCCGGAATATGCATGTAGTTTTCATTCTTCACTTGATTTGATGGCAGGAGCTGGCATTTCTGATCAGGTGTATTGTCCCAAACCTCAGACATTCCGGTTTATAAAGGATATTCTTACAGAAATTGCAAGCTTGTTTCCCGGAGAATATATTCATATTGGCGGTGATGAATGCCCTAAAACATCCTGGAAGCAATGTGAGGATTGCCAGGCTTTGATAAGGAAAGAAAATCTGAAAGACGAGTTTGAACTTCATGCTTATTTTATTCAGCAGGTTGAGAAGATTGCGGAAGGTCTTGGACGAAAGCTGATTGGTTGGGATGAGGTTCTGGAAGGAGGACTTCCTCTGAAAGCTACGGTAATGTCGTGGAGAGGGGAAGCGGGAGGCATAAAGGCTGCTCAATTGGGTAATAATGTGATTATGACTCCTAATACTTATTGTTATCTGGATTATTATCAGGAGAATCCGGAATTTGCTCCTTTAGCTATCGGGGGATTTATATCATTGGAACAGGTATATGATTACGAACCTATTCCAGAGGCACTTACTGCGGAAGAAGCTAAACATATTATAGGGATTCAGGGAAATATATGGGGAGAATATGTTGCTACTATTGAGAAATTTGAATATATGGCATTTCCCCGCCTGCTTGCCATTGCAGAAGTGGCTTGGAGCCAGCCTGGAAATAAAAACCGGGAACTTTTTATTTCTCATCTGAAGAAAGAGTTTTCTTTTTTCCAGAAAAGGAATGTCAATACATGCCGTGAATATTTCAGACCTCGTATTCAGGGAGGTTGGGATAGTGAAAAAGGAATGTATGCGGTTACACTTGAGACTATATGTCCTGATGCTGATATTCGCTACACATTGGATGGTTCGGAACCTACGGTGGAATCGGATATCTATGAAGGCCCGGTTTATTTGACAGAGAATACTTGTGTGAAAGCTGTGGTGACAGATAAAGATAATCAAATATTAGAAGCTCCGACGGTGAAGAACTTTCTGGTGAATAAAGCAACGGGATGTACTTATACACTTTCCACCGATGCCTGGAGTTTGGATTGGTATCCGGTGAAGCCTACTCTGTTTACGGATGGTGTGCAAGGTTTTACTCCCTCAAATTACGAATGGGCAGCTATCGCTTCCGGTGTAGAAATTGTGATTGATCTGAAGAAGAATACAACAGTATCCGGAGTTCGCTTCGGCACTATGGTTGCTCCTATAAACAGTACGCTTCCGGCTAAGTCTATGATATGTTATCTTTCAAAAGATGGCAAGGAATTCCGGCAGATAGGAGAAAGTACCTTCTCATATCCTGTATACAAAGGAGAGAAAGAGATCTATCATAATTATGTGAAGACGGAAAAGAAAGACGGACGATACTTGAAGCTTGTGATAAACGGGCAAACTGAATTACCCGAAGATTACCCTTATCCGAATGCTTTGCCTTCGATTGCATTAGATGAAATAGAAGTTTTCTAATAAGAAGTGTGGTTATGAATAAATTGTTATTTTTTTCTATATTGCTATTGACCTGTGTAACGGGTTGGGCTAACGGCATACGAAATTTTTATGTGGATTCTTTTAGCGATAGTCAAGTTGCTGATGGTAGTATGGAATCCCCGTTTAAAAGTTTGGATGCTTTGAAAGGTGTTAAATTTCTGCCGGGTGATTGTATTCATCTGGCAGGGAATCAGATATTAACCGGAACTATTCATGTTAAGGGAGTAAAGGCAACATCTGAGAATCCGCTTACTATCACTTCATACGGGACGGGAGTTTCACATATTTATTCTGTCCATAGTTCTGCCATTGTAATAGATGCCTGTGAGAATATTCATGTAAAGAATGTAGTGGTGAAAGGTTCGGGGCGTAAAAAGGGCAATACGGGGACAGGCATAGAGGTGGTTAATTCGAGGTTGATAGAGGTTGATCGAGTGGAAGCTTCCGGGTATCAAATGAATGGCATTGGGGTAACTGGCGGAGGAGATGTACGTATAACTCATTCGTACGTACATGATAATGGTTATAACGGTATTGAAGTGACTGGTAAATGGGGAACAAAATCTGTGCATAATATTTATATAGGCCATTGTGTAGCCGAAAATAATGCTGGAAATCCTGCTATTTTGGACAATCATAGCGGAAGCGGGATATTGGTAGGCCATGCAACCAATGTAACAATAGAGTATTGTGAGGCTATGGGGAATGGTTGGGATATGCCGAGGTCCGGAAATGGACCGGTTGGAATTTGGGGATACGAATCAGATCGTTTAACTATTCAATATTGTTTTTCGCATGACAACAAGACTTCTCCGGAAGGATTAGACGGAGGCGGATTTGATTTTGACGGAGGAATAACGAATTCGTTAATGCAGTATAATCTTGCTATGAATAATGAGGGGGCTGGCTATGGCTTGTTTCAGTTTGGCGGCGCAACAGAATGGAACAATAATATCGTACGTTATAATGTGAGTATTAATGACGGGATTAAGAATTCTCATGCGGGTATTTATGTTTGGTGTGATCCGTATAATAAAGATGTTCCTTTATGTGAAACTAAGGTACACGATAATTTAATTATCAGTAATCAGGGGTATTCTATTTCTTTTAATACAGGATTTTCTTCAGGATTGGAATTTGCGAATAATACGTTTATTCTGACTAATGGAGGAATAGAACATTTGCACGGGGATGAAACGAAAGGAATGGCGATTTATAAAGGTAATCGATTTTGGTCTGAAACTGCCGGACAAAAAGGAGAACGACAGCCTCGGGTACCTCAGGATGCAACAGCAAACTATGAGGCAGTTGGATATAATCTTCCCGTAAGTGTAGATATATTTCGGCTGAAAGAAATTATAACTGATATGATACCCTTAACAAAATGAGGGCTATGAATAAAAAAAGTCTTTTCTGGTGGACATTGCTTGGTTGTATAAGTGGTTATTACTGCCAGGTAAATGCGCAGTCTGCATATCATATAAATCTGGATATACCGGATAAAATAATAGAAACCGGTCATCTGGATTTGGGTGGAGTGGCTCCTGATGGAGGTTCTATATCTGTAAATAGTTATTATATGGAATTAAATAAGTCTCCTTTCATTCCTATTATGGGAGAGATACATTATGCCCGTATTCCAAATGAACAGTGGGAAGAACAGATATTGAAGGTTAAGTCGGGAGGAGTGAATGTTATTTGCACTTATGTTTTCTGGAATATTCACGAGGAAACAGAAGGTGTTTTTGATTGGAACGGTGATAAGGATCTCCGGAAGTTTATCTCTTTTTGTCAGAAACATAATATGAAAACGCTTGTTCGTATAGGGCCTTTCTGTCACGGAGAAATCAGAAATGGGGGCATACCGGATTGGCTTTATGGGCGCCCGTTCCTGATTCGCACCAATGATCGGGAATATTTGAAATATGTAGATCGGCTTTATGCTGCCATTGCTTCTCAACTGAAGGGATTTTTCTATAAAGATGGTGGTTGCATCATTGGTATTCAATTGGAAAATGAGTTGCAACACTCTGCTGCTCCCTGGGCTATTCGCTACCCTGATCAGCCTATTGACTATACTGTTGCTGATTATGATGTGCAAAATACCAAATTTGGTGTATCGGTACAAGAACAGGATATCCAGAGTCCTGAAGCCGGTAATCAGCACATGAAAACGTTGAAAGAGATAGCACTGTCTTATGGGATGGAAGTTCCGTTGTATACAGCTACGGGGTGGGGAAATGCTGCGATCATTCCCCAAGAAGTTATTCCTGTAACGGCGGCTTATACTTATCCGACATGGGCGGATATAGGTATGTCTCCATTCTATTTATTCAGAGATATTCACGCTACTCCCGATTACTCTCCGGTACGATATGAAGGATGCCGCTATCCTTCTTTCTGTGCGGAAATGGGAGTCGGTATTCAGATGACTTATGGCAGAAGGCCGCGCATTCCGGCCGAAGCAGGTGAAGGACTGATGGTACGTTCGTTAGGAAGTGGCGCCAATGGCATAGGCTATTATATGTATCATGGCGGAATTACTCCTCAGGGAAAGAAGGGTTTCTTTAGTGATGAACCTTCAGGGGTGCCAAAGATGTCTTACGATTTTCAGGCTCCTATCGGAGAATTCGGACATACGCGCGCTTCTTATCATTCATTGCGCATTATTCATCATTTTGTGAATGATTTCGGTCATTTGCTGGCACCTATGGGAGTAGTGTTACCGGAAAACAGTGATACGATCACTCCTTCAAATACTCATACCCTTAGATATGCAGTGCGTAAAAAAGAAAATGCTGGATTTGTTTTTATTACGAATTTCCAGGATCATTGTAAACGTGAAGATCTGAGAGATGTCAGTCTTACTTTGAAATTGGCCGGTGAAACGGTTCGTTTTCCACAGGAGGGAACCGTAACGGTAGCCAAGAATGCCAATATAATTCTTCCTTTTAATATGGATTTAGATGGTATCTTATTGAAGTCGGCTACCCTGCAACCGTTGGCAAGAATTACTTCCGAAGGAAAGAAACATTATTTCTTTTTTGCACCCGAAGGAATGAAGCCGGAGTATATATTCGCAGAGAATACGGTGAAAGGAGGGACTAAAAAGTTGATTCCAGTACCTGGATTTAACAGCACGGTAAGACTAAAATCTATAACAGGGGAAGAGATTCTTATTACAACTTTAACTCGGGAACAAGCTTTAGCAGCCTGTAAAGTGACGGTGGAAAAGGAGGAGAAATTACTGATAACTTCCGCAGATGTGCTGCAGGAAGATGCTAAAGTACGGATTCAATCTACGGATACCATATTGAAGGTTGTTGCTTTTCCTGCGGTTCGTTTTATAACTGAAACTTCTGCGAAGATCAGTAAAAAGAAGTATTGCAGTGAGATATCATTTATCAAGAAAGGAGTACACATTTTCCCCGAGGTTCACATGGCGAGTGAGAGGCGTTTTCTGGTTCATTTGCCGGAAGGTGCTTTCAGAGATGTGAGTGATCTTATTCTTTCTATTGATTATATCGGAGATACAGGTGCTGCATTTATTAATGGAGAGATGGTGGCGGATAATTTCTATCATGGCAACCCGTGGCGGATAGGATTGAAGCGATATGCCGAAGCTGTTCAGGGCGATGGCATCTATTTCTACTTGCAACAATTGTTTGCTAATGCTACTTACCTGCAAGATTTACCTGAAGGGCTCAGGTTGGATTTCTCAAAAGGAGGGCTATGTCGGCTGAATAAGATACAGGTTATTCCTGAATATTATGCAACTTTTACTATTGGAAGTTAAAAAAGAATAGAAAATGAAACAAATAGATTTTTACCTGAAGTTTGTAATTCTAATATTGGGCATCAGCACTTCTTCTATTGTCTGCTTAGCTCAAGAGGTATTTCCCGTGACATGCAAGGAATATAATGAAATAATTCTGACTCATGTGCTAACTCCTGTAGGACCTGTCCCGACTGCTATGGATGCTGATGGTGTTTATCCGTATGTTAGTTATAGTGAGACTTCCAATCGGCCGGTTCCTAAAACTTATCGAATGATTTCACTTGAAAATGAACTTATTAAAGTTGTAATTTGTCCGGACTTATGTGGTAAGGTGATGTCGATGATACATAAAGGGAGTGGTAAAGAAGTCTTGTATAATCCACATCTTGTACGCCACACACGTATTTTGCCACGTTTCTATTTTGTGGCGGGCGGTATAGAGGTCAGCTTCCCTATTTCACATACCCCTACTCAGAATGAGTCAGTTTGTTATAAGATAGATCGGACTACTGACCGGATTTATGTTACTTGTGGTGAGCGGGAGATGCATTACGGTATGCAATTTTCTGTTGAATATTCTTTGGGGACAGGAGAACACTTTCTGACACAACGTGTCAGAATGCATAATCCGGGTACGAATGCCTATCCCTGGATGTCGTGGACAAATGCTGCTATTCCTTGCATGCCTGATACTGAATATAATTTTCCGCAAGGAGAAGTATTGGTACATGCTTCTGCATTAGATACAATAAACTGGAAAAAACAGGGACCTAAAAAAGAAAAAGATATATCAGAAATGACCGGGTATTTCTGGAAGACGAAAGATGTAAACGCTTTTGGCGCTTATACTCCTTCATTGGGGTATGGCCTTTATCATATTGCGGACGAACAAAGTGCACCGGGAATAAAGTTATGGAGTTATGGAGTGAAGGAAGATAAAGAATGGTCATTGCTCAGTACAAATAATAGACAGACTTATGCAGAACTACAAGGGGGACCTATCAGCGACCAGTCTATAAAACTGGAATTGCAGCCGGGTGAATACAGGGAGCATACCGAGTTTTGGATACCTGCTGATAAACGAATGGATATTTGTAAACTTTCTGTGCCGGAAGTTGCATTGCGTCCGATAACGGAAGTGCCGTTATTCGGCTGGGCAAGAGAGAATGAGATCGCTCCCTGGATTGCATTGCTCAATGCTTTTGAGTATGGAACGGATATTCCTCAAATAGATCCGACAACCACTTTTTGGGCACCTTCCGGAATGGAAAATCTAGATGATGCTTTTCAGTGGGCTATTATAAAATGCAATAAAGATCAGCAAGACTATTGGAAGTATTATTACGGTGCATGGTTGGCCGGACGCGAAAGAAGTAAAGAAGCTATTGTTTGGTTAAGTAGTGTGAATTTGGGATTAGCGCAGGCTTTATTGGCAAGATTGTATGAGATAAATAAAGAATATACCAAAGCGGAAGCTACTTATGATGCCATAAGCGAAGAATGGGTGGCACTGCATCCGCAGGTGGTTGTAGCTCGTGATAAATTGTTGCGTCAGTTGGGGAGTAGGACTCTTGCTAAACGCGAGGAATGGCTGAGTAAAGTTGATGCTTCTGCAGATGAATGGATTGCCGAAAGGCGGGTACAACTACTTATTGATAAAAAACAATATAAAGCTGCTAAAGACTTATTGTTGTCTATTAAATTTCAGAAAGTACATCAAACTTATAATCGTACGGATATGTGGCGTCAAATATGCAAAGCTTTAGGAGAATCTTCATATATAATTCCGGATAATTTAGGTGAAGACCGTTTGGCGCGCTTTGGAGCATATCGGGAATTTGAATAATCAATTCTATTAATTAAGCTATAAAACCATGAAAAAGAATCTGCTGATAACGGCAACTTTAGTTCTGTTTTTATCTACCTCTTGTGGCCATAGAGTGAGTGATGCAATAACTATTACAGTATATACGGATAGTATTGTCAGTGATGTGTCAAAGCATCCGGTAGGAATTAATCTGAATTTTATAATGGATGGCGGGCGTTTTCCTGAGGCAAAGAAGAACGTAACAGAAGTAGTAAAAGAACTAGGAACAAAATATCTGCGATATCCGGGTGGTGAGAAATCGGATTTATATCTTTTCAGCATACCGCCTTATGAAGAATCGCATACTTCATTGGCGAGAACAATTGGGTTGGATGATTATCCCGGAGTTTTTAAAGATGGAGAGTTTGTTTATGACCCTTTGGATTTCGATGAATTCATGAAAGTTTGCCGGGATGTTGGAGCTGAACCTGTATTGGTAATTGCTGCTGATAATTATTTGCGTAAACCTGGAAAGGGAGAAAGAGTCTCTAGCCGTGAAGCTTTAATTAAACATGCTGCTGAATGGGTGAAGTATGCTAATATTAAGAAAAAGTACAATGTACGATATTGGATGATAGGAAATGAAAGTTGGAACAAGAATAATGAAAACTCTACGGTTGAGATTTATGCTCAGGATATCATAGATTTTTCGAAAGCCATGAAGGCAGTGGATCCTTCTATCTTGGTTATTCCTAATGGTGATAGTGACGAGTTCTTCAAAACAGTTATAAACAAAGCTGGAAACTATATTGACCGTCTGTGTGTAAGCAATTATGGCGTTTTTGATTTCAATGCCGGATATGAGAGTTATAGAGATACTACTCGTTGCTTGATATGGCCGGCACAAACAGCACTTAATGCTATGAATAAGTATGCTACACAAGAACAGCTTGATAAATGGAAATTGATAGTTGCTGAGTATGGTACAATTGATTGGGCTGGGCTTTGGCATGGAACTAACGATATGGGACATGCTATTGTGAATTTTGATATGACCGGTCAATTATTGTTGGAGCCACAGATAGAGTTTTCATGTTTTTGGAATACTCGTTGGCTGAATAATGAAGAATATCCTCAGACTGATCACGATGCCGTTGATTCGAATGGAAATATCAATCCTACTGGATATTCATTGTTGATTTGGAATAAATTTATGGGTGACAAAATGATAAAATCCGAATCAATGGGGGCTATAATATCTTATGCTAGTTATTCTCCGCATGAGAATCGGTTATTTGTATATTTCATTAATAAGGGAGAAAGAGAAGAAAATGTAAATCTTATTATTCCTAATAAGGCTGCTGCCAAGATTGTCCAGTGCTGGGAGTATTTCGGTAAAGACGATAAGGATGTAGCTCCTATATGGCAACAGAAAAGAGTAGAAGGATTAGAGTTTGATTTGAAAAAGTATTCGATTACTGTTGCTGAATATCTGTTGTAGAAAGTCCGTATTTCATTTTTTAATTTGCTAATTGCGGAGTATTTGGTGGCAAGAGGTAAGGTGTATAAGTTTTGATAATGTGAAAAATAACAATTCGCTTACATTTGTGGATACTAAACCTCATTATGCTTTATTGGATGGGCTACGAGGAGTGGCAGCCTTGTTGGTTGTTTGGTATCATATTTTTGAAGGATATGCTTTCGCCGGGGGGATAATCGTAGAAGTAGTAAATCATGGGTATTTAGCAGTGGATTTTTTCTTTATACTTTCAGGTTTCGTGATTAGTTATGCTTATGATGATCGTATAGGCAAGAAGTTTACTTTCAATGGATTACTCAAACGTCGTCTTATTCGTTTGCACCCTATGGTTATTATGGGGGCACTGATTGGGACTGTTGCATATTGCATACAGGGACGTATGCAATGGAATGGAACACAGGTGCCATTTCATATCATAATAGGCTCGTTATTGCTAGGGCTGTTTTTTATACCTATCCTTCCTAAAAGTATATATGATGTTCGTGGTAATGGAGAAATGTTTCCGCTTAATGGTCCCTGTTGGTCATTATTCTTTGAATATATTGCCAATATAGTGTATGCGGTATTAATACACCGTTTCTCTAATAAGGTTTTAACGATATGGACTATCCTGTTAGGGATTGGTCTAGCATATTTTGCTATCTATGATGTGGTTGGGTATGGTTGTATTGGAGTCGGGTGGACTTTCGATGTGGTAAATTTAGTAGGAGGACTTTTACGTACACTATTTTCTTTTTCTTTAGGTATGCTGATGGCGCGTAATTTCAAAGCTATTAAAGTGAGAGGTGCCTTTTGGACTTGTTCGATAATATTGGTTGTTCTATTTCATGTGCCATATATAGCAGATAGTGACGGAATAAACTACAATGGACTTTTTGAAATGTTATGTATTGCAATAGTATTCCCGATATTAATATGGTTAGGAGCTTCTGGAAGGACAACTGACAATATGTCTACTAAAGTATGTAAATTCTTGGGAGATATATCATTTCCCGTTTATATTGTTCATTATCCTTTAATGTATCTGTTTTATTCATGGCTTATTGTTAATAAACTTTATACTTTATATGAAACTTGGCAGATTGTATTAATAGTGATGATTGGCAGTATTATATTAGCTTTTTTGTGCTTAAGATTTTATGATGAACCGTTAAGAAAATGGTTGCTAGAAAAGAATAAGCCAGAGAAATTTTTGTTGAAAAGGGAGTAGAGTGCTGCTCATATCTATTAGTTTATTTTAAGACAATGCCTTCCAGTTAAAATGGATTAATATATAGAAATATTCATATTTCTCATACGAGCTGATTGAGGCTCTGTATTTGTTGGAAAAAGAACAGTCATTATTCATTAGTTGTTTGGAAAAAATCTAATATGAGCTTGAGCATGCTACAAATAGGCTTAGCAAAAGCCTATTTGCCACTAACATCGAACTATTGCTTGACAATTTTTAGCATCCGGTAAGGCTCAGAGTGAGGGATTACCAATAGTTAAATATTGCGTGGGCGAATAATGCTTGTCTCTAGGATATTTCGGTGACTTGATAAAAAAGCAAATATGAATGTAACTTATGTTTGGGCTATGAGACATTGCATCCGCAAGTAAGTATTATCAAATTGGAGCATTCAACACCCAAATTGTAACAAATACTGTAAAATTCAAGTCCTAGGTTAGTTGCTAATAGAGGAATATAACGATGGTTGCCATTCGGCTTTTATAACATTTGTTCTGAAATAGTCAAATGACCGAATTTAATAATTAATCTTCCTTTCTCTTATCTATGATTTCGTTGCGATATAGAGTTGTAAATCTGTTAAATAATTTTTACTATTATACTGTGATATAGTGTCAATCCTGAATTTTTCCTATCAAGGAGTTCTTATAAATGCATTTAAACCACTGTATAATGGGACAAAAGGTCGAACTAATTGTCTGTTAATGACTTTTGTTCGACCTCTTTTATATATTTCCTTTATATTTTTTTCGTGGGCGAGTATTTATACTCAATGGATTTCAATAGGCTTTCTTCTGAGGTTCCACCAACTAAAATTTTGTATCTTCCCTGTAGAGGGTGTACAGTATTACTATCTTTATCCCACCACGTAAAGGTATCGGATGTGAGAGGGAAAGAAACTTCAGATGTTTGACCAGCAGGAATGTGAATACGTTGGAACCCTCGTAGGGTTTTTAAAGGGCCATCGGGGTCATCATAGCGTTTTATATAAAGTTGAATAACCTCGTCACCGTTATAATTTCCAGAGTTCGTTACTTTCACTTTAAGTTTACCATTCTCAATGAAAGGGGTACTATAGGAGAAAGTAGTGTAGCTTAATCCGTGACCAAAAGGATATAGTGGTTCATAATTCAGATAGCGATATGTACGCCCTTGCATGTTATAATCTTCAAAATCGGGTAGTTGGTTGTCTTTTTTATAAAAAGTGATTGGTAATCTACCTGCAGGGTTGTAATCGCCAAATAGTACTTCTGCAATTGCGGTGCCGCCAGCCTGTCCTGGATACCATGCTTGTAGAATGGCATCGCAAATTTGGCTTTCGGGCTGCAACCCCATAGCGCATCCTGAGAAATTCACGAATACTATTGGCTTGCCAGTAGCTTTCAGGGCTTTTACTAATTTGCGTTGTACATTGGGTAGTTCGATAGTGGTACGATCCCCTCCTCGGAATCCTTCTGCATCTACATCCATTTCTTCACCTTCCAATGAAGCGGATATACCACCTGCATATATGATTACATCTGCTTTTGCTGCTTGGTTAATAACTGCCTGTATGTCGTTTGGATAATAATTTACCCAAGGATATTTCTGAACTTCTATATTCTTTTGAGGAATATAAATTAACCTTTCTTGAGGTAAATACTGTGTTAGTCCTTCAAGTAAGGTAATGGTGTGGACTGGAAAACCGTTGTAGTTGGCCCATTGCATCACAGAGTCATTAGCGTTTGGTCCAATGAGTGCTACTGTCATTTCTTTGTCTAATGGTAATATATTTTTATGGTTTTGTAGTAATGTCATACTCTCACGTGCCATTTGTAGAGCCAACTGCTGATGTGCATGACACGACAACAGACTGTCTGGCAACTGATCCCACGGGGTGGTGTCATCCATTTCACCCAACTCAAAACGTGCTTTCATGAGACGACACAATGATTGGTCTATAGCGGACTCATTGATCAACCCTTCTTTTACAGCAGATATTAATCCGGTATACGAGCGTCCACATTCCAGGTCAGTGCCACTTAATACGGCAGCTGCTGATGCATCAGCTTTGTTCTTATGTGTTTCATGCCGCCCTTTGAAATAGAAGTTGTCAATGGCTCCACAATCGCTAACTACCAAGCCTTTATAGTTCCATTCGTTTCGTAGTATGTTGATAAGCAAACGATCACTGCCGCAACAAGGGTCTCCTTCGAAACGGTTATATGCACACATGACTTCCTTTACATTTCCTTGTATGACTAAATCTTGAAAAGCAGGTAGGTAAGTTTCCCAAAGATCGCGTGGATTGATGTTCTCAGCATTAAAGCTGTGCCGATTCCATTCAGGTCCAGAATGTACAGCATAATGTTTAGCGCAGGCGTGTGTTTTGTTATATTTAGTATTTTGGGGACCTTGTAGGCCATTAACAACTGATAATCCCATACGTGAGGTAAGATAGGGGTCTTCACCATAGGTTTCTTGTCCACGTCCCCAACGCGGGTCACGAAATATATTAATGTTGGGTGTCCAAAAAGTTAGCCCTGTATATCGCTTGTAGTTGCCTGCTTCACGAGCCTGACGGTATTTAACACGTGCTTCATCACTTATAGACGTGAATACTTGGTAAAGTAATGTGTCATTGAAAGAAGCCCCCATGCCAATGGCTTGAGGGTAGACTGTGGCTAGTCCGTTTCTAGCAACTCCATGTAGGGCTTCGTTCCACCACTCATAAGGCTTGATTCCCAATCGTTTCACAGCTGATGAGTTGTTTTGCATTAAGGTAATCTTTTCTTCTAAAGTGAGCCGGCTTACCAAGTCTGCTGCTCGTTCGGTAGGGGAGAGGGACTTGTTTTGGTAAGGAGCTTGATTGCTACATGCTACCAATGTTAGCGTACATGCTAGCATCATGAATTTAATAAGTCGTTTCATAATATTAAAAGCTATTTGAGTTGTTTATATATTAGGAAAATGTTCATTAGTCGAATTTTCCCAAAACAGGAAATTCGGTAATACGTAGTGTAGTACATCCATATGGGATGAGGGTAATTTCTTCTTCTGAACCTTTTTCGTTATTTATGCCGTATATCATTCGGCTGTATGGTTGGGGACCCGCCATTTCATTATAGAGTGTCCATGAAGGTATTTTTTTTGCTTTGACCTTGATCTCTATAGGGGCACTCTCTTGATTCCAAAAATATTTGGCTTTCATTTTTTCGGGGTATTCTACTACAATAAAGTTTTTGCTAAAGTTTAGAGTGTCGAAGTCTATCAGTCCATAGTTCCACGGAGTGGTAGGCAGTACTTCATTATAACTTGTTCCAAAACGTACAGGATCGTCCTTAATTTGTTTCTTTACCCATTTTTCGCCTATTTTTAAAGAGTAAACTAGTGGTCCGCGTTCTACTGCAACTGAGTTTTCATACCATTCAGAAGTAAATACTTTCATGGGTAGAATTAGTTCAAGTTGATCTCCTGCATGCCACTCGCGTTTTATAACTTCGATACCAGACTGCGAGTTTGATAGCTGTATAGTTTTACCATTAATTTTTATTTCAGCTTCTTGACACCATGTAGGTATACGTAGATGTAATGGGAAATAGCAGGATGTGTTTATGGAATTAGGAAAATTGAAAGTGAACATAATATTGTTCCCCATGGGATATGTGGTAGTTTCTGTTACATGTACATCTACTCCTTGACCTACCTTTATAGTTGCTTCGGAGGGGGCATAAACCAGTGCAGCTATGCCGTTATCAGCTGTGGCGTACCATAAATTTTGTGTAAACTTAGGCCAACCTTGGTGAAAGTTACTGGTACAGCAAGGATAGCCGGTTAGAAGTCCATACACAATGTCTGTTTCGCAATGATTGATATCAAAATTGTGTTCGTGACGTGTGAGCATTACTTGGTTAGGTTGCTGAAAATATTGACGTGCCATGAAGTTATCCGTGATATGTGTAGGTAAAGCATTATATGCTAATTTTTCAAGATGATCGGCGAATTGTATATCTCCTGTAATTTCGAGCATGCTTTCTAATGAATACATCAGTTCTACAATAGAACATAATTCTGTCCCTTGGGTTGGTTTATTACCATGTAAAGCTTCATCTGCTCCATACATTCCTTGAGGTTGCCCGTGGTATTTGCGTATGTCTGAGAATGCTTTCTTGACAGCATGTATATAGGTAGAATCCGGATCTTGTTGGTAGTATATGATTGGCTCTTTGATACCTTGGGCTAAATTCACACCATGAATAGTATTAATACGTGTTAGGTCATCACGTCGCAAGAACATATCTACATAATCATAGCTTTGCTTATGTAGTAGCTTGCCTAATTCTAACAGAAATGATTCACCCGTTATATTATAAAGCCAATATACAATCTGAAGATTGTCGCAAGCTCGATACTCTGCCCAAAAAGTCCAATATCCTAAAGGCTTTTGTGGTAAAGTTTGTAATTGATAGCGGAAATAGCGGGTAAGAAATGGAATAACTCTTGTATCTCCAGTAGCCTCATAGTGCTGTTTCATGATCTTTAATATTACCATGCGAGGCCACCAATCTTCTGAGTTGTTACGCTGTAGCCCTGGCTCAGGTTCGTAGTTGCGTGAAGGACCGAAAAAACCGTCTTTACGTTGACTATTCAAAGCCCATTCTATCCAGGGTTGTATTTTGCGTTTCATTTCTTCATCGTCCAGGAGATAGGATAGGGGTAACAATCCATCTATCCAATATGGACCTCTTTCCCATTGGTCACCGTCACCCCCCAACCAGCCATTACGGATGCCCATAACTTCCGGATAGAGTTTGTCAAGTTGTGAAGACATACCATTACGTTGTCTGAAAAGCATTTCTTTGAGCCATCCCTTTGGCTTGATACTACCTATTGGAAGCTGTATATAAGGTTTTCGTTGAAGAGGGTAAAGGTTGTTACGATAGTTCACAGACATTTGAGGTTGTGCTAGGCTAAGTGGTATAATAAATACCGATAAAAACAATACTATTAGTACGAAAGTCAAAGATTTTATTGGTTTCATAAAGTTTGTGGATAAAATGATTTGATGTTTTTTACAATTCAAAGGTATGCTTTATTGTATGTAGTTCCAAGTTGATGCAGATTTTTACACGATATTGACAAATTATTGTTAGATAACCTTTTGAGGTGGTATATGAGAAAATATTACTACTCTGTCAGAAACTTATAAAATTGTGTCAGAATGGTGTGTTGTGCTGAATGAGTAACTTGTTCGTTGATTATAGTGCGGTGAAATTTGAATTCGTTTTTTAAGGGCATATGCTTTGTGTTTTTCTTAAGGTGGTAGTCGCCTTTGTAATGGGTGATCTATAGGTACTTTAGACTTGATAAAAATGTTGTTGTTATGAATTGTGTGTAGGCGGGCTTTCTATCTTGGCTTCATATTTTTTATTATCTGATGCTTTTGCAATATTCTTATTCTTAGGGTGTTATGGGATAAAACTACTCCTTTATAGATATTGGTACCTGAAACTTTATAGGTGTCTAATATTGAATGCCACTATTCTAATTGTTGTTATGTGGTGAAGTATGAAGATGCAAAATGGAGATATTCTGCCATTTTATATCATAAATTTGTAGAATTTTGTTTAGAAATGGTTCTTTATATAATTTTGCGATGAAGAAAAACAGCTGTTAATGTTAAAAAAACAAGTTAAGTATGAAAAACATTATTTTTACCTTTATGGTAGCCTATTGTTTCACTATTTTTTTTGCTGCTTGCAGCAATGATGAACTATTACCTGATTTTATTTATGAAATGACGGTATCATCGGAAACAATAAATGTAGTTTCTGAAGGAGCTACTGAAACTATCGAAGTTAATTCCAATTTTAATTGGACAGTGGAAAGTAATGCCGAATGGTGCAAGCCTACTATAAAAGGCGGTTCGGCAGGGAGTTCTTCTTTTCAAATTATAGTGGAAAAAAATGAAAAAATTGAGGAGCGTTTGGCAGAAGTAACAGTGAAAGCAGGTTCGGTTGAACGCAAAATTGAAGTTGTGCAACTTAACCCTGATGGTTTTGAAATTGTGGATATGCCCACTTCGATTACAGTAGACGGGCTTGAGAATGTCATTCAACTAAAAGCTAAAACTAACCTGAAGTTAGAAGTGACATCTGCTGATGGATGGGCTGTAATGCTTGAGGATGAGGTGGCTAGTGGCAATCCTCCTCGTCAGATTCCTTTACGTATTATGTTTAAGGATAATGTCACAGGTTCCCCTCGAACCTCTACTGTTTCTATTAACGGTAAAGGACTTCCTACTAATTATGCCAAAACATTCGAAGTTACTCAACAGCCGGCCCCCGAAGCGAATATAAATGATGAACGCATTTTGGGTACATGGTTGGTTACCAGGGCTATGAATGGTACATCCAATGATTTAGCTCTTTTGGGCAAGACGATGATTTTCGAAGCCAATGGACTGTTCAAAGAAAACTCATCAACAGGAGCAGTCATAGATGGAACGTGGAATGTGAGAGGTGAACGATTGTCCATTTACTATTCTGATAATACTCGTCGATATCTATACTTGGAGGAAACAGGTGAGTCAATCAAAGGAAGAATGACTTCTACTGATATTAATTCGGAGATTTTGTTTGAATCTACTCTTTCGCAGGCAACAGGAGGTGATTGTGTGCTTAGTCTTGTGGATGTAACCAACACTAAAGTCGTTTATATGATGGTAATAAATGGTGATGTGAGTAAATATTCAGAATATGGGTTGGTCATGGGACGTACTAAAGACCCTACAATGAATGACAAGAAGTTTGTCGGCAAAGGTGGAAATGTAGTAGTTGGTGAAATCACTAAATTACTTTCTGGTGATACTTACCATATTCGAGGGTATCGTGTTGAGGGTTCTAATACTTTGTATACAGAGAACATACAAATCGATATGCCAGTTAAGGATTATGATGGTAATCAATACAAAATAGTGAAGATTGGTGACCAATATTGGCTAGCCGAGAATCTAAGAACTACACACTATAATAATGGAGACGAAATTCTGTACTGTGATAAGAATCATAATGCAGAATTTGATAAAGCTGGTCGATCAGATATGGTAGGCGCATTCAGTTGGATTTTTGGTGAAGCTGCTGATTGGCAGTGGACTGCAGATACTTTCAATCAAAATGTGAGTGATCATAGTGCAAAAGCGTATGGTGGCATTTATAATTGGTATGCAGTAGCAGATGAGCGAGGTATTGCCCCTGAAGGCTGGCATGTACCCAGTAAAGCCGAATTGATGACTTTGCTAGAGTCAATTGGAGCCAGCACTGAAGATTTTGCTGCAGGTGATATGAATTACATGAATGGGCTTTTGGCGCATGACCACTATGCTAATTCTGCTGGTTGGAATGGCTGGGCTTGTTCAGGACGCAATGGAGATGGTACATGGAAAGGTTGGGATACTTTAGGAGCACGTGAAACAACTTGGTGGTCTATTGATGTTAGTGATTCCAACTATCCTTGGTTACTTTATCATCGCCGCGGTGATGGAGGTGATAGTGGTATTAGTTGGACTCATAAGTATGAAGGTTGGCAAGTGCGTTGTGTACGTGATGCTGGTAAATAATAAACTTTTTTAATTTAGAAAAACATAGTGAACATATGTATAAGACAATTCGGCAATTTAGCATATTTTTTGTTGTACTATTGATGTGTATAACAGTATCATTCGCTCAGACGAATGGGAGCATAACTGTGACAGGCACGGTGGTTGATGAAAAAGGAGAATCTATTATTGGTGCGACTGTACAAGTGGAGGGTACTACAAACGGGGTGATTACTGATATAGATGGTAAGTATTCAGTGAGAGTGGAAAATGATAAAAGTACACTTCGCTTCTCATTTGTGGGATTAGTCCCTGTTGTTGAACAGGTGAAGGGACGGAGAATCATCAATGTAGTATTAAAATCTGATACCGAAGTTTTAGATGAAGTGGTGGTGACTGCCTTAGGTATCAAAAAAGAGAAAAAGAAGTTGGGTTATGCGGTGCAAGATTTAGATGCTCCTGCGCTCACCAAGATTCCGGCTGCTAATACTGCTTCTAATCTAACCGGCAAGATTGCTGGACTCAAGGTGTCAAATTCTCCTAACCTTTTTGATACCCCTGCACTCCTTTTGCGTGGCGTGGCTCCTGTAGTTGTAATTGATGGAGTACCAGTTGAAAGTGCAACGTTTTGGGAGGTTGCCCCTGAAGATATAGAGAGTATGTGCGTATTAAAAGGCCCTGCTGCCGCTGTCCTTTACGGACAGATGGGACAGAATGGTGTGATTCAGATTACCACAAAGAAAGCTAAAGAGGCGGTTAAAATTTCAGTAAACTCATCCACTGGATTCGACACAGGTATGATTGCAAATCCATCTTACCAGAAAAAATATGGAACAGGTTATCAAGGTCAATATCGTGTGGGTAATAGTACCGATGAATTTTGGGGAGCATGGGGGCCGGAACTCGATGGTAGGTTACTTCCACAATGGAATAGCCCTTATGATGCCGATGGCAACAGAATTGCTATACCTTGGATTCCACGCGGTAAGGATAATTTAAAAAATATGTTGCGTACAGGGGTGGTGACAAACAATAATATAAGTGTGGAAACGAAATTTGATAAAGGAGATTTCCGTATATCTTTAAGTGAAATGCATCAAAAGGGTGTGTTTGAAAATACTAAATTGAACAGTTATACTGTGAATATGAGCGGTGGTATACAATTCTCCAAAAAATTGCGTTTTGATGCCAATATTAATTATAATAAGATTGATTCACCAAACTTCCCATCTGTGGGATATGGTCGGAACAGTCCTATTTACTCTATGATTCTTTGGGCCGGTGCTAATGTGGATGTACGCGATTTACGTAATTATTGGGCTCCTGGCTTGGAAGGTTTGCAGCAACGTAATTTTGATATTGGGCCTGGTTACGACAATGGTTCATTCGATTATAACAATCCTTATTTCATTTTATATGAAAATTTGCATGGCTATCACAAGAATACAGCATACGGCAGTGCATCATTGAAATATGATGTAACTAACGAATTGAACATAACTTTGCGTACAGGTGTAAACATGAATCAGCTAATGGAGGATTATCGTACAGCCTATTCTACTGCATATAATCGCAACGGAAATTATTCTCAAAGCTACAAAAATGATTTTCAGATTTTAACAGACTTGATTGCTAAATATGATAAGAAATTAGGTATATTTGATGTAGGTGCAATGCTTGGATTTAATGCACGTCAATATAATGACGCTTCACACTATGCTGAAACTGACGGCTTGGCTGTTCCTGGTATTTACACTTTATCAAATTCAATGAAACCGACTACCCCTACCAGTAGTAAGCGTGAGTTGGCTGAGTATGCGGTTTATGGATATTTGGATTTAGGTTGGAAAAACTATTTGATGTTAAATCTGACGGCTCGTAACCAATGGTCATCTACTATTCCTACTTTTGGTAAAAATAGTTATTTGTATCCATCTGCACAGCTTTCTACAGTAGTATCAGAATATATTCCTATGCCTGAATTTATTAGCTACTTAAAGTTAAGAGGCTCTTATGCTCGTGTGGGTAGTGCTTTCTCTCCTTATTACTTTTCACCTGTGTATAGTGAAACTGGTACCTGGAATAACAATTTAGGTTTGACTTCTCCTGAAATTATTTACTCTAAAGACATCAAACCTTCTTATAGTACTGGTTATGAAGTAGGTGGCGAACTTCGTTTGTTTAACAACCGTTTAGGTTTTGACGCAACTTATTTTTATTTTATTGATGGTCCACAGACTTACAATCAACCCATTTCAGAAACATCGGGGTATGGAGCTTATTGTTTGAATGGATTGAAAACATTACGTAAAGGTTGGGAACTTTCAATTACCGCTTCTCCTTTTAGAAATGAAAGAGGTTTTAATTGGGATCTTGTATTGAATCTTTCTTCTTATCGCAACTATTTACATGAATTACCTGAAGGGCAAACGCAATACGGTGAGTTAAAAGTTGGTGATCGTATGGATGCTATTTATGGTTCAGCCATAATGTATGCTCCGGAAAATAGCGAGTATGCAGGGCAGGTGATTATAGGTGATAATGGAAATATTCAAAAGGATAATATCAAACAAAAACTGGGATATTCTAATAATGATTTGATGGTTGGCTTCAGTAACAATATGTCATATGGCCCAGTATCACTGAACTTCTCGTTTGATGCCTGTATTGGTGGTAAGATGCTTAGCCAATATAACAGATATATGTGGGCTGGTGGGCGTTCACTTGATATTGATGATCAAGAGCGCCAAAACTGGTATGCTGGTAAAGAATACATTGCAGAAGGCGTAAAAGTTGTATCGGGTGAGTTGAAACGCGATGGAGAAGGTAATGTTATTAGTGACACGCGTAAGTTTGCTCCTAATGATATTCCAACTAATTATTTTGATTATGTGCAGAATTCTAAAGGATATTATGGTATAGATGAGTGTGTGTTGGTTGATCGTTCATTCTTGAAACTGCGTGAAGTATCGCTCACTTATGATCTCACTAAACATTTGACAAAAACTCCTATTAAAGGAGCTAGTGTTTCTTTGGTAGGTCGTAACCTTTTCCTAATTACTAAATCTGGATTAGTAGACCCTGATCAGTATAATGAGAATACAGTGTGGGATAACCTGCAAACTCCTTCATTCCGCAATATCGGATTTAATGTGAACGTAACATTCTAAATGGATAAAAGTAAAAAACAACAATTATGAAAATACTAAAAAATAAATTCGCAGCTTTGGTGGCAGGCGTGTTCATGCTTTCTGCATGTCAACCATTCTCTGAATATGAGAATAATCCTAATTCGGCCTCTCAAGGGCAGGTGCCTCCTACTTTGCTTCTTAATACAATTATTAAAAATACCTTAGGATGTTATCGCCCCTTGATTGGGGTACAATGTGGTTGGTCACAATACATCGCATCTATATCAGCTCAACAGGGTGATCTTGAGTTCCAAGGTTATTTGGGAGGAGAGGCAGGATTAACTTACCATATCATGCGTGATGTAGAAGCAATGGAATTTGAGGCTGATCGTGTAAACTCCCCTGCATACAAAGGGGTAGGGAACTTCTTTAAGGCTTGGAATTATATTGACATGACTATGCAGATGGGTGATGTACCTATGACTGAGGCAATGAAAGGACAGTCTGAAGCTAATTTTACCCCTAAATACGATACTCAAAAACAGGTGTTTCAAAATTGCTTGAGCATGCTGGAAGAAGCCAATTCCATCTTGGCACAGGCTGCACAAGAGAAAGTTTCATTAGGTAGTGGAGACCTCATTTTTAATGGGGATGTAGCACAATGGCAAAAGGCTGTGAATGCTTTAAGGCTTCGTACATTAATCAATTTGAGTAAACGTTCTGATGATGCCGATTTAAAAATCAAAGAACAATTTGCAGAGATTGTGAATAATCCCACAAAATATCCGCTCTTCAGTTCAAATACAGATAATGTTACTTACCGTTGGTACGATATCGAAGATAATCGTTATCTGTGGTTCTATTTGAAAGCTAATGTTGATTATTATAGAATTGGAAATACTTATTATGACTTGATTAAGAAATATAACGATCCACGTATTTCTGTGATTGCCGAACGTACAAAAGTTGCACAGGATGCTAATCCTGATAATTCAAACTTTGATGTGAATGAGTATGGTGGAGTGAACTCGAACGATCTCTACGATGCTATTTATGCAACACGTGAACAGGCCTCAACTTTCAATCGTGAATATTATTGTACACCTGTAGGGGAGCCTATGATTTTGTTAGGTTATTCAGAACAGTGTTTTAATATTGCCGAGGCTATCAATTTAGGTTGGATTGAAGGTGATGCCGATGCTTATTACAAAGCAGGTATACGGGCTTCTATGGAATCTTACAATCTTGATGAAGCTGTTATTTCTGACTATATCAATAGTCCTGCGGTTGCTTACAACAACGATTTAGAGCAAATCCTTAATCAGAAATACATTTCGTTCTTCAATAATTCAGGCTGGGAGCCTTTCTATAATATGCGTCGTACAGGAGTTCCTGCATATCAGATTGGTAGTAATATGAGTAATCCTAGCGGTAAGGTTCCTGTGAGGTGGAGGTATCCAAGGGCTGAATACCAAACAAATGAAGCTAATGTGAAAGAAGCGATCAAACGGCAGTACGATGGTTCGGATGATGTAGATGATGTTATGTGGATTTTGAAATAAGTGTGTATAATTAGGATTATTGAATAGTTATGGGGAGGCATCAATGCCTGTATATATACATTGATGCTTCCTTATTGTTATTATTTAATATTGTATTAGTTTTTTCTTTAGCTTCCATTGGGTGGTATAAAGATTGTTTGTTTACTGAGAAAATAAAAATACTAATGAAAAAGTTCCTCTTATATTTCATTCTGAGTATTGTTTGGTGCATAGCATTACAAGCTGGTGAAATTCAGAATAATGACGACGCACGCCAATACAGTGCTGAAGCACGTCCTTGGGTGTGGTGGTTTTGGCTAGGAAATGCGGTAACAGAAGACCTAATTGATAAGCATATGGATGCATATGCAAAAGCTGGATATGGTGGTGTGGTAATTATAGCTACGTATGGTGTGGAAGGATACGAGGACAAGCAATTAACGTATAGGAGTGATGAGTGGTATAATATGGTGAACCATACATTGAAGAATGCTAAACGGCTGAATATGAAGGTCGATTTGGCACTTTCTTCTGCATGGCCGTTTGGAGGTAAACAGGTTGTAAAACAAGATGGGGCCAAATTTTTAAAACGCTCATTGAGTTTTGAGTCGAATGGGATAATTGATAAGTTCTTAATAGATGATAAAGATAATGAATATATTATTGCTGTATCAGCTTTCTCAGATGATGGCGAATATCGTGATCTGACTTCTCATGTCAGTGCAAGTGGTAAATTGAAAATATCGCTTCCAAAAGGGAAATGGCGAATAGAAACAGTAATGGGAGGATATACTAACCAACATGTTAAACGTTCTTCTCCAGGGGGAGAAGGACTTGTTTTAGATAACTTTGACAGAGATGCATTACGTAACTATTTAAAAGATTTTGAAAAAGATCTGATACGCATGAAAGGTATTCGGGCGGTATTCAATGACTCATATGAGGTATACGGTGCCGACTATACTACTACATTTATTTCAGAGTTTGAGAAAAGACGTGGGTATTCTCCAAAGCCGTATCTCTCTCTCTTGTTTGATAAGCAGCAAGGTGAGCTTCACGAAAGGTTCCTTTGTGACTATCGTGCTACGATGGCAGATTTGATTCTGGATAATTTTACCAAGGAATGGACTCATTGGAGTAATGAGAATCTTTTGCTTACTATGGAACAGGCCCATGGAAGTCCTTCAAATGTTTTGGATATGTATGCTGCTGCAGACATCCCTCAGTGCGAATCGTTTGGTCCCAGCTGCTTTAATATAGATAAAGTGCGAGTGGATGAGGATACACGACGAGTTCCTTATAAAAGGCCTGATGTATTACATATGAAATTTGCTTCATCGGGTGCAAACCTTATGGGAAATCGACTGGTTTCGAGTGAGACAGCTACATGGTTGACTAATCATTTTCGTACTGCTCTCTCTCAAGTAAAACCCGAGGTGGATAAGCTTTTTGTGGCAGGTATAAACCATATACATCTCATAAGTTCCACTAATACACCTTTAGATTCAGAATATCCTGGCTGGGTATTCTATCCGGCTCCGGACTTTGGTCCTCGATCATCATTGATGGACTATATGCCTGATTTTAGCCTTTATGTCTCAAGGGTACAGAATGTACTACAGCAGTCTGAAAATGATAATGATATATTACTTTATTATCCTGTATCTGATTACTTTAGTGAAACAAAAGAAGACTTGGGAGTACTCACCATGATGGACCATCTTACTACCAAATGGGGATTTGATTGGCCATTTGCTGTGACTGGTCGTAATTTAAAAGATGCTGGTTATCAGTTTGATTATGTGTCTGATAAATTGTTACAAGGCATGACTGTGGATAATGGAATGATTAAAAGTCAAGGTGGACATCTATATAAAGCCGTAGTAATTCCAGCATGTAAGCGTATACCTATTGAAACTATGACTAAATTGTTGCAGTTAGCTAAAAGTGGTGTTTCTGTTATATTTGATAGTTCTATGCCTCTTGATGTTCCAGGACTTCATAAAGTGAGTGAGAGACTGCTGATACTTAACAATCTTCGTGAAACCATGAGAAGTGTCCCCCAAGTGTTTATTACAGAGGATGTTGATTCAATTTTACAGAAACTTGAAATTCCCAAAGTAGGATTTACTACTGTAGGACTGGATTTTATTCGTAAAAGTTACAAAGGAGGAAAAATATATTTTGTGGCTAATCAAGATAGTAGATTCAATTATGGTAATATTATGCTTGATGCTAAGTACAAAAACTTAACAGCTTACAATCCACTCACTGGTGATTTTTATAAACTTTCTGCAACAGAAAGGGAGGGACGTAATTGTGAAATACGAATTCAATTGTTGCCTGGAGAATCAATTATAATCTTTGCTGATAATAGAATACAAAAAGCAGAAGCTTACAATGAATACATAGGAAAAAAATATCAGTTAAAAGGGGAGTGGACTATTTCTTTTGGAGAGGAGAAGAATTCTCCTGCTACTTTAACAACAACTAAGCTGCGTAGTTGGACTGAGTTGGGTGACAGCACACATTGTTATTATAATGGAGTGGGATGTTACAAATTGGCATTTGATTTACCAAAAGGTTTAGAGAACTCTACAAAATTACGGTTGAAATTCTCTGATGTTCGTGATATGGCTGAAGTGTTTATCAATGGAAAATCAATAGGAAGAACTTGGTGTGTTCCTTATTTATTGGATTTTGATGCTAAGCTTTTAAAGCGGAAAAATAATAAAATAGAAATAAAAGTGAAAAATATAGCTACTAATAAAATAATAGGTATGGATCGCCACCATATTAAATGGAAAGAATGTTATATTAGTGACCCAAAGCGTGGTGATTATAATACCACTGATTGGCAGTTAGAAGAATCAGGATTGGTAGGTGATATATATTTAATAGGTAATGATTAATATACAAACAAAATGAATAATAAAATAAAAGGTTGGTTTTTGAAGAGTATAGTAATCTCATTGCTCTTTCAAAGCTTTTCTATACAAGCACAAGAATTGAAGCAAAAGCTTTCTGATTTTACTGCAACCGAACGTCCATGGCTTTGGTGGTATTGGTTAGGTAGCGCAGTGGATTGTACAGGGTTAGATTGGCATCTGCAGCAGTTTAAAGAAATGGGCTATGGTGGTGCCAGCATTGCAGCCACATATGGGGTTGATGATTATAAAGAGAAGTTTATTCCCTTTATGAGTCAAGACTGGATTAAAATGTTGAATTATACTGCTACTAGTTTTAAAAACAACGGGTTGGCAATTGATGCATCACTAACTTCTGCTTGGCCTTTTGGAGGACCTAATGTTACCCCTGAAATGGGTGCTAAATATTCGGTTGTGACTCGCGTATTTACAGCAATGCCTAAAGAGAAAGTAAATATTCAAGTAGATACATTGGGCAAAGGTGAAATTCAGGTACTAAGTGCTTACTCTGCTGATGGAGAATATATAGAACTTACCCAGCATATCAATAAAAATGGTATATTGACTTACACATTTCCTGCAAAAAAATATGATGTATATGCTTTATTTTCTTGTCCTACCGGACAACGGACGAAACGTTCAGGATTGGGAGGCGAGGGATTGGTAATAGATCATTTTGATAAAAATACGGTCCATCAATATTTGAAAAGATTTGATGCTCTGTTTCAATCACGGTCAGACTTGCGCTCAACTTTCAATGACTCATACGAGGTTTATGGAGCTGATTATACTCCTGTATTGCTAGATGAATTCAAAATACGTCGAGGTTATGATTTAAGAAAAGTACTTTACTTACTTGATCCTTCGAACAAAAGTGATGAAGCGCGTAGAGTATTATGTGATTATCGTGAAACAGTGTCTGATCTTCTATTGGATAATTTTGTGAAAGTATGGCATGAGTGGGCGAATAGTCATGGAGTAAAAACTGTGGAACAAGCTCATGGAACTCCGGCTAATTGGCTCGATTTATATGGGGCTTCAGATATCCCTCAAACTGAATCGTTTGGTGCCAGTCCACTGAATATAAAGAATGTGCGGATTGACAAAGTATATAACGAAAAGTCTTTTGGTCGCCCAGATAAGATGCTATTAAAATTTGCTTCATCTGCATCGCACGTAATGGGTAAGTCTCTCACGTCATCAGAAACAGCTACTTGGTTGGGTGATCATTTTAAGGTGGCATTATCACAGGTAAAACCGCAAATTGATGAGTTGTATATAAGTGGAATCAACCATATAATGTTGACTTGTGGTGCTTATTCACCCAAAGAAATAGATTTTCCAGGATGGAGGTTTTATCCTGCAGCTAATTTTGGAATAACCAGTGCTTTCAAGGAAACAATTCCGAACTTTTCACTCTATGTCGCGCGCTGCCAACATCTGTTACAGAATAGTTTAACAGATAATGAGGTACTACTGTATGTACCTATGCATGACTTTTGGACAGAATCGGACGATGAAGATGGACGCAGTAAATTAAAGATGTTTACCATACACAATCCTGATACTTGGTTCTACCGTCAGGACATAGGTGATATTGCACGTACAATGAAACGTGAAGGTTTTGATTTTGATTATATATCCGATAGGCAGATTATTATGTCAGATGCAGTTAATGGTAAAATCGTAACACCAGGAAAATCTGCTTACACTACTATTGTTGTGCCTTGTTGTAAGCGTATGCCACTTTCAACGCTACGTCAACTCAGACAGTTTGCAGAGAAAGGCGTTCAAATTGTTTTTGCATATAGAATGCCTCGTGACATTCCAGGTTATTATGTATCTGAAAAACAGCGTAAAGAATTTTATTCATTGTTGGATGAGATGAAAGGTTATAATAATGTCCAAGTGGATGCTCAGTTTTGCAATGCTATTAAACGTTCTGGTGTGATACAAGAGAAATTTGGCACCCAAAATTTGGAATTCATACGTATGCGGAATAAACAAGGCATAATTTACTTTGTTGCTAATCAAAGTAATGAGTTTGAAGAAGGCTGGATTAAACTCGGTAGAACTACAGAGAATATAACGCTTTATAATCCGTTGACAGGTGAAGAGGGGATGGCTAGAATATCAGATAAGGGAGTTTATTTACAATTAAAGCCGGGGGAATCCTGCTTTATCAAACTATTTGCAGATAACAATGCTCCTATATGGAATTATCATAATGCAATTGCCTCTTTCCGTATAGATGGTGATTGGAAAGTATCTTTCAAAGAGGGAAAACCACAAGTACCTGCATCTTATCATACCACTGCTATAGGGAGTTGGACTGAGGCTCCAGATACTATGGCTCAGTATTTTAGTGGTATAGGAGTATATGAGACAACTTTCAATCTCCCTGATGTGAAATGTGATAATTATCAGCTTGCTTTAGGCGATGTTCGTGAGACAGCTAAAGTTTGGATAAACAATCAATATGTTGGGGAACTATGGGCAGTACCGTTTGATCTGAATATTAATGCTTCCTTGCTTAAAAAGAAAAACAATCGACTTCGTATTGAGGTGCGTAACCTTGATGCAAATAGAATGATATGGATGGACCGTAACGATGTGAAATGGCAAACGTTTTTTTTGGTGGACGTTGCATATCGTAATTTTAGTGCTAAGCTTTGGGACAGCGTTCCATCAGGCGTGTTGGGACCGATTGAATTAAGATGTTGTAAACATGGACAATGAGTAAAAATGAAATAATATATAATTTATGAAGAAAGCATACTTATTTCTGATTTGTAGCATGATGCCACTGATGATGTTAGGGCAATATTTCAATGTGAATGACTATGGAGCTATTGGAAATCATACACTGTGTACGGAGGCGTTCCAAAAGGCCATAGATACTGCTTCTGATAGAGGAGGTGGAAAGGTTATTGTACCTGCAGGAGATTATGTAAGTGGTCCTTTATTCTTGAGAAGTAATATTGAGTTTGAGGTCTGTTCGGGGGCTACAATTTACTTTAGCAATGATATAGCAAACACACCTATTATAAACGGATCCTGGGAAGGTATTGAACGAAAAGTATATGCTTCACTTTTTACAGGACATGATTTAAAGAATGTGACAATCACTGGTCGTGGACGAATTGACGGACAGGGAAAAGCATGGTGGGATGCCTTTTGGGAAACTGACAAAATGCGTACAGCTGCAGGTATCCGGGAACGTGAACCGGAAAATCCCGAAGGTTCACCGTTAAAATATCCACGTCCGCGTATGATTAATTTATACCGTTGTGAGAATGTGAAAATTGCAGATTTGACTATAACTAACTCTCCCTCATGGACAGTACACCCAGTGTATTGCCGAAATGTTATTATTGATGGCATTTCTATTATTCAGCCTTATGAATCACCTAATACAGATGGCATTGATCCAGACTGTTGTAACGGGGTGAGGATATCAAACTGTTATATAGATTGTGGTGATGACTGTATAACATTGAAGTCTGGTTACAATGAGCATGGACGCAAGAAAGGTATTCCTTGTGAGAATATTGTCATATCAAATTGTACGTTTGCTCATGGACGTAGTGCAGTGGGAATAGGTAGTGAAATGTCAGGAGGAATAAAAAATGTCACAGTTATGAACTGCGTTTTCAAAGGAACATTACGTGGCTTACGTGTGAAGACTGGACGTGGACGAGGTGGAACAGTAGAGAATATCTTTGCAAGTGGAATTATCATGGAAAACCTGCGTGAAGGTATTTCGATTGATATGGGCTACGAAGGGGTTAGCGGGAAAATTTATCCGGTAACAGAATCAACCCCGTTCTTCAAAAATATTCGTTTCAAAGACATTATCGGGACGAATGTAGAGCAGGCTATTAATATTATAGGATTGGCCGAAGCTCCTCCACAGTTCATTGTGCTAGAGGATATTCGCATGGTATGTAAACGAGGATTAGAAGCCAATTATGTGAAGAATTTGACTCTGCGTAATATAGAATTACTGAATGTAAATGAAAAATCGTCATTTAATATAACGTGTGGTAATCAAATAGTACTCGATAATTTGATAGGTAATGTTACTTCTAAGGATGCCCCTGTTGTTGATGTATTCCGAACTGATGGGGTGCTGTTAAGGAATTGTGTAATGCCTATGCTTGGTAAGAACAAATTTATCAATTTAAAAGAATGCAGTAATGTGAAATATGTGGGTAACCTGTTCTGTGAGTAATAGTACAATCTATATCCATTTTTAAAGTAGAAAAAGATGAATAAATATGTAAAAACACTGTTTAGTATAATTATTGCTGGTTTTCTGTTCATTGCCTGTGAACCAGTCAATGAACCTCGTTTACTTCCGGCATTAGGCGATGAGCCGCTTAGTAAAGAGTTCTGTGTAAGTGTTAATGGAGTGAAAGCGGCTGTTGAGAAAATGGCAAAATTGGATATTCCTATTCATTACACACAAGTCGTTTGTAATGGAAAGGCAAGTATGAAGATTGTGGTGACAGTTCAGGAGGATATCCAAAGTTATCGCATAAGCCCATTAAGAAAAGGTATTCAAGGTGAGGTAGTTGGAAATGAGTTGACTTTTACTGTAGATGGGCCAGGCTTTTTTGTGGTAAAAATTAATAACATGGAGGACCTTTATCTGCTTATTAATCCATTTATAGACTATCAGGCTGAGCTTAAGAATCAGACTTTTGTGAATATAAAAGATTATGATATAGACAGTACAGGAAATACGCTTTGTACTGAGAAGATACAGCAGGCCATTGATGAAACCGCAAAAAAAGGTGGCGTATTGTATTTCCCTAAAGGCATTTACCGAACCGGGCAGCTTAATATGCGTAGTAATCTTTCGCTATTTTTGGCAGATGATGCGTTGCTTATGGGTAGTGTTAATCCTAATGACTACCAGGAGAAATGTTTAATTCGTATAGATAGTGTGGACCATTTTCGTATATTGGGATATGGTACAATAGATGGAGCCGGTTGGAGTGGATTGCGTAAAAATGGTGCGCGTGAATTTTATTTAGTTTATGCTTCTAACTGTAAGGATATTGTTTTTGATGGTGTTGTACTTCGCGATCCTACTTTTTGGAATACTCGTGTGTATCGTTCAGAGCAGGTACATTTTAGAAATCTTAAGGTGTTGAATAATCGTCCTGTGAGAAATTGGACCAATACAGATGGAATTGATTTCGATTCGTCGAAAGACTGTTCACTCATAAACGCAGTTATTCATGCAGGTGATGATAACGTGGTAGTTAAGGGGCTGGACAATGAACGGGTTTGGACAACTGAAAATATTTTGTTTGACAGGATTTTAACTATGAGCAACTCAGCTGCAGCGAAGATTGGTACTGAGACTTGTGTGAAGAAATTTAGTAATATTACATTTAGTAATATTGATGTCATGAAATGTAAAAGAGCAATGGTAATCAATGCATTTGACTCCACTCATATTGAGAAAGTACGATTTGAGAATTTTTATATTGAAAGCTTCGAATTTCCAGGAAATGAGGCTCCTAGATTAATTGATTTTGAAATTACAAATAAAAGCTGGCGTGAATGTACTGGAAATAGCACAATTGATGGAGTAGAAGTTAAAAATATACATATATTATCAGATATGGATGGAGTAGAATCGCAAATATTAGGAAAGGATGCACAGTACTGTGTTCGCAATGTAAACATCACAGGTTGTACTGTACAAGGAAAGCCTATTTCTGTTGAAGGAGGTATGAATTTAAAAATTAATGAGTTCGTGAAGTAAGTTTAGGAATCTACCACTTATTATATTAATAAATAGAGTTTATAAATATGAAAATCATACGTATCTGTTTAATGGGCTTGGTAATGATTTTGAGCGCTACACTAAATGCAGATGTACGGCAATATCATTTTTCACATCTTACTATGGATGATGGTTTGTCTCACAATGATATTACTGCCATTATACAGGATGCGTATGGATTTATGTGGTTTGCTACACGCGATGGCCTGAACCGTTACGACGGTAACAAAGTGAAAGTTTATAAGAGTGAATGTTCTCCAAATAATTCGCAAGGTATAAATAGTATTTTTTCACTATGCTTGGCTCCAGACAGTACACTTTGGATGGGTGCTCAAGGTATCCTTTGTTATGATACTCAAGGAGATTCTTTAAGGCAGGTACAGATCAAAACAGTGGAGGGACGTAGTCCAAAGGGGATGATTCTGTCAGTAAAGGCAAATACAAAAGGAGTCTTGTTCTTTTTGGAAAAGGATGAAGGCATATATAGTTATGATCCCCAAACTTGTAGGTGCCAATTTTATTCCTTTGCAAATTTAAAAGTTGGGGTATCAAAAGTTACTGCTACAGCTATGTGGATTGATAATGACGATAATGTTTGGATTGGCGGTGATAAAGAATGTTTGATACAACTTGATTATACAACAGGAAATTATCATGCTGTTAAAATAGACTGCCTCAATGCCGAGAATGATGGTATGCAGGTGATAACTGGTAATGGACATTATATTTATATGGGCTTTCAATATTCAGGTGTGGTGAGATACGATTTAAATGACAAAACCGTTCAATGTTTGAAAATAGGAGAAAGTGTAGAAGAGCCTCTTTATGTACATGATATACAAATAAGTGATAATGGGCTTTGGTTGGCAACAGAAACAGGATTGTATCTTTATGATGAAATACAAAAGAAAGCATCAAAATGTGTAAATGACTATTTTGATAAGCGTTCGCTTTCTGACAATGCTATTTATGCTGTCTATCGTGATAGCGATAATGGACTATGGGTTGGTACTTATTTTGGTGGTATCAATTATATGTCCATCAATGAAAATAGGTATATTGAGTCATACTATCCAATAGCGACTAAAACATCTCTTAAAGGAAGGGTTGTAAGAGAAATCAGATCTGACTCCATGGGTAATCTTTGGATTGGAACAGAAGATGCTGGTTTGAATTACTTCAATTCACAAGAAAAAAGTATTATTCCTGTTAGCGCTCACTTGGAGCACTATAATGTTCATGGATTATGTGTAATTGATGATGAACTTTATGTGGGGGTATATTCTGGTGGACTCAATATTTATAATCTTAATACTGGAGCGGTGAAAAGATATTATATATCAGACGAACGCTACAATGTACAAAATTCAATTTATGCTATTTATCAAGATACAAAAGGCCGTATTTGGATATGCACGCAAGGTGGACTATATTGGTTCAGTCCTAAGGAAGGGACATTTACGCGGATAAACGGCTTTTCTAACATGTACGTACATAATATTTGTGAAGATCGTCATGGTAATATTTGGCTTGCCTCAGTAGGTGGAGGACTTGTATGTTATACTTTTGATTCAAAAAGAGTTGATTTTATTTCTGAGATTCAAAGGCAAACTGGACATTGGATTAATAAAGTTGTGGATGTTTATGAAGATAAAGATGGCTGGTTGTGGATGGGTACAATTGGATATGGCTTATTATGTTATAATCCTGATGACAAGCAATTTTCTCACTATACTATTGAGGATGGTTTCCCAGATTATACAGCTTTCAGCCCAATTCAAGATGACTTTGGGGATATTTGGGTAGGAACTAATCGTGGCTTAGTGCGGCTTAATCCTTTGTCTGGTAATATTCGGGTATTTACTAAAAGTGAAGGATTAATTTCTAATCAATTTAATTATAACTCTGCATATAAAGACAGTCGTGGAAAGCTTTACTTTGGAACCATTGGAGGTTTGGTTGTTATTGACCCTCTCAATATTAAAGATGATTTAAGCTTCCCAACTGTTTATCTAACAGGGTTTCAAATTAACAATAAAGAAGTTATTCCTAGAGCAGATTCGCCTTTGAAGCATTCTATTATTCATACAAATGAGTTAGAATTGGAATATGACCAAAACTTTATTAGTTTTGATTTTGCGGTATTGAAGTATGCGGCAACGACAAACGATGCTTGTTGTGTGAGATTAGAAGGTCTTGATAAGGACTGGTCTTACACGGATGTGCAGCGTATTTCATATTCTGATTTACGTCCGGGTAAGTACATATTACAAATAAAGTCTAAAAACAGTGTAGGGCAGTGGCAGGAAGCTCGTTCACTTACTATACAGATACATAGTCCTTGGTGGAAAAGTGTGTGGGCATATACTATTTATTGCATATTGATACTTGCATTAATTGTGCTTCTCATGTCCTATAATCAGCAGAAAGTGAATAAAAAGCATCAGAAATTAATGCAAGAATTAGAGCATGAAAAGGAACGTGAATCTTATCATGCCAAATTGGAATTTATTACTAATATAGCACATGAGATAAAAACTCCGCTTACTTTAATAAAGACTCCGCTGGAATATATTATGCGTAACAAATCATTGGATAAGAATACGCAAGAAACATTGGATATTATGATGAGAAATACGGAGCGTTTGCTTTCACTTACTTATCAGTTGCTTGATTTTCAGCGAGTAGAAACAAAAAGAGTACAATTGAATTTTGAACGCACTGATATAAATTTATTACTTAAGTCTATTTATAGGCGTTTTAAGCTACCGAGTGAACAACATGAACGTGAGTTTTCATTATTACTACCTGAAGACTCTTTGTTTGCTGATGTAGACTTGGAAGCATTTACAAAAATTATAAGTAATCTATTTACAAATGCTTCAAAGTATTCTCTCTCAGAAATAAAAGTAGAATTAACCACTGTAGCAAATAATAGTTTTTGTGTTATTGTTGAAAATGATGGAGAGTTGATTGAACCAACAATGAGAGAAGCCATTTTCGAACCATTTGTGCAAGTCTCATCTCAAGGGCCGATAAGTTCTGGGAGAGGTTTGGGTTTGCCATTGGCGCGTTCTTTGGCACAATTACATGGAGGTTCACTGATACTTGATACCACATGTATAGAACGGAATCGGTTTGTGCTGAACTTACCATGCTTTCATCAAATAAGAACAGATGATATTGAACTGAAAGATGAAGAGTCTATTAGTATAACAAATGTGAAGTTTTCAGAGAAGCCGGCTATGTTGATTGTTGAAGACAATTTGGAGATGCAGGACTTTATATCAAAACGTTTGATGGATAAATACGATGTATATAGAGCTGCTGATGGTTTGGAGGCATTGAAGGTGCTTAAGGAATTTGATATAGACATTGTTGTAAGTGACATTATGATGCCCAATATGGATGGTATGGAGTTGCTCAAAAATATCAAGGAGACTGTAGAGTATAGCCATATTCCTGTTATTTTATTAAGTGCTAAATCTGATTTGGAGAGTCGTATAAATGGATTGGAATTGGGAGCAGATGCCTATATTGAAAAACCGTTTTCTTTAGAATATCTTATGGCACAAATTCAAAATCTGCTTATGAATCGAAAGTCCATTAAAGAATTATTCTACAAACGTCCTTTCATTGAAGCAAATGTTGTAGCACTTACAAAAACAGATGAGTTATTTTTGAAGAAAATGAATGAGATTATCGAAAAGAACATAGATAATACGCAATTCAGTGTGGATGTACTGACAGAAAAAATGAATATGAGTCGCTCAAGTTTACACCGAAAAATAAAGGGGGTGACGGACCTTACACCTAATGATTATATTAGATTACAACGGTTAAAACGTGCTGCCTCTTTATTGTGTGAAAGTGGTTATAGGGTTAATGAGATAGCATCGCTTACCGGATTTACTAGTGCATCCTATTTCACAAAGTGTTTTCATCAACATTTTGGCATGCTTCCTAAAGAATTTATAAAGCAATCAGGGAGCAGCAATAACCTGACAGAATGAAATTGTATTTGAATAATGAATTAACTTTTAAATAAATAGACTAAGATGAATAAAACAAATTGGGCACGTATGTGTCTTGCATTGCTCCTACTAATTTTTTCGTTTAATGTATCTGCGCAAAAAACGTTTAAGAATCCTATTCTTCCAGGGTTTCATCCTGATCCTTCTATTTGTAGGGTGGAGAATGACTATTACATGGTAACTTCTTCATTTGAATGGTTTCCGGGTTTACCTATCTTTCATAGTAAGGATTTGGTAAACTGGGAGCAGATAGGACATGTGCTTGACCGTCCTTCCCAACTACAAATGAAAGATGGTTTGAAAGCGTCGAATGGATTATGGGCACCTACCATTCGTTATCATCAAGGTACATATTACGTGATTTGTACAGCTACAGGATGTGGAGGCAATTTTTTTGTAACTGCAGACTCTCCTGAAGGACCTTACTCGGAACCAATCTTTATTAAGGATGCACCTGGTATTGATCCTTCTCTTTTCTTTGATGAAGATGGGACCATGTGGTACTGTGGCAGCATCAATGGAGATAATAAAATACCGCCTCGTCGTTATCCGGCTGAAGATCGTATTTATGTGCAACAACTCGATCCGTCAACAGGACAATTTATTGGTGAACGGCATATTGTTTCAAGTGGATATGCTATCAATAGTCCTTATGCTGAAGCGCCACATATATATAAAATTAAAGGGAAATACTATTTGATGATTGCTGAAGGTGGTACGTGGGAGAATCATGCAGTGTCCGTTTTTACTGCAGACAATATTGTTGGTCCATATACTCCGTTTATTTGTAATCCGGTACTGACGCATCGCCATTTGGGTAATGATATTGATATTACTACAATAGGGCATGCTGATCTGGTACAAACCCAAAATGGAGATTGGTATAGTGTGATGCTTGGGGTGAGACCTGTAAATGGGTTTAATATGCTGGGTCGTGAAACTTTTTTAACTCCTGTAGAGTTCCAGGGGGAGCAACCCATTTTTAATCCAGGAGTAGGAAGGGTGCTCATGGAAGAACAATTTCCTAAGCTTCCTGAATGTCCGGTAATAAAGCCTGATAATAGGGATGAATTTAATGGGCAATCGTTAGCTTATTGCTGGAATTTCTTGCGTACTCCTTTTGAAAAATGGTATGAGTTAAAAGATTCTAAGCTTCAAATTAACCTGCGGCCTCAGCGTGTGAGTGAGTTGGTGAATCCCTCTTTGATTGCTCGTCGTGTGGAACATCATAAGTTTTACACAGCTTGTGCCATGCAATTCAATCCAACCAAATCCAATGAGGAGGCCGGTATGGTAATTATGCAAAATGATCGTTTCCATTATCGTTTGACTATAGTGGGTAAAGGAGATACTCCTCGTGAACTGAGGTTGATTCAAGTGAAAAATGGGAAAGAAGCCATATTAGCTCATGTTCCGTATAGAGCAGACAATGTCATTCTTTCTATTCAGGGTGATGGGTTGAAATATGCTTTTTACTATGGTGAAACAAATGAGAATATGCGTGCGCTCTGTGAAGAAATGGATGCAACTGTTTGTAGCACGAATGTAGCTCGTGGTTTTATCGGTCCGTATGTAGGTATGTATGCTTCCAGTAATGGAGAAGTAAGTAAACGAAAAGCGACATTCTCTTGGTTTGAGTATGCAGGATTCTAATTTGAAAAACAATAAATATTAAATCTTATAAAGATGAAACAAGTTACTAAAACAATTTTTGTTTGTGGTATGGCATTAATATGCTATACAGGTGGTGACACAACACTTTTTGCGCAAACAAAAATGATTAATCAGGTGGATTTTTCTCAAGTTCGTATACAGGATGATTTTTGGTCTCCTCGCCTGAAAAAGCATGTCACTAATACACTACCTGTTTGTATAGATCAAATAGAAAATAAAACTGGGCGGATACGAAACTTTGAGAATGCAGCAAAAAATTCAGGAAAGCATTCAGGTATTTTTTATGATGATTCGGATGTTTATAAAGCTTTGGAAGGCATTGCCTACTCGCTAATCAATAATCCTAATCCAGAACTGGAGAAAAAGGCAGATGAATGGATAAACAAAATGGCTGCAGCCCAACTTCCAGATGGATATATCAACACTTTTTATACCCTTACAGGGTTGGATAAACGTTGGACAAATATGGACAAGCATGAAATGTATTGTGCAGGTCATATGATTGAAGCAGCTGTGGCATATTATAAAGCTACGGGAAAACGCACGTTATTGAATGTGTCTACACATATGGTGGACCACATGATGACACTTTTCGGGCCAGATAAACGCCATTGGGTGCCTGGACATGAAGAAATAGAATTAGCCCTTGTAAAATTGGCGCAAACAACGGGGGAATCCAAATACGTGGATTTCGCTAATTGGCTATTGGAACAACGCGGGCATGGTTATGGTACTAAGGGGGATAATAGTAATTGGGATAAATCGTATTATCAAGATGAAGTTCCTGTTTCGGAAATGGAAAGTATTGGTGGTCATGCTGTACGTTGTATGTACCTATATTGTGGTATGGCTGATGTAGCTGCAATAAAACACAATCCTCAATATATTGATGCGCTTAATAGATTATGGACTGACGTTGTGGAACGGAATATGTATATAACGGGTGGTATAGGTTCATCACGTCACAACGAAGGTTTTACTGAGGACTATGATCTTCCTAATTTAGAAGCTTATTGCGAAACTTGTGCGTCGGTTGGTATGGTATTGTGGAATCATCGTATGAATCAGTTCACTGGTGATTCTAAATATATTGATGTATTGGAACGTTCCATGTATAATGGTGCATTAGCTGGTATTTCTCTCAATGGTGATCGTTTCTTTTATGTGAATCCTCTTGAATCTAAGGGAGACCATCATCGTCTTCCATGGTACGGTTGTGCTTGTTGTCCGAGTCAATTATCACGCTTTCTCCCTTCCATTGGTAACTATATTTACGGTATTTCTGATAATGCTATTTGGGTGAATCTCTATATTGGCAATGTGGCAGAAGTAAATGTGGATGGAGTCCAAGTAACTATGAAAGAAGAAACGAAATATCCTTGGAATGGAAGAATTAAATTTACGATCAATGCAGATGAAGAAATCAATAAGGAGTTGCGTTTGCGTATCCCAGGATGGTGTAAAAAATATAATTTATTCATTAATGGAAAGAAAGTTAAAAAACTGAGGATTGATAAGGGATATGTAGTGATAGCCGATTGGAACTCAGGCGATAATATAGAATTGGATTTTGATATGCCAGTAGAAGTTGTGAAATCTGATGCCAGGGTGAAGCAGAATATAGGAAAGCGTGCTATTCAGCGTGGTCCATTGGTGTATTGTATTGAGGATGCTCAAAACAAAGACACAATTGAAGGGATCTATATTTCTCCAAAGACATCATTTAAGACTGATTTTAATGTGAATCTTTTGAATGGTTTTCAGCAAATTACTGCCAAAGATGGAAAAAAGACATTTACCCTAATTCCTTACTACGCATGGGATAATATGGAGGCTGGTAGCATGAAAGTATGGATTGACTATAAAAAATAGTGAAATTCCCCTGTGGGGTGATTGTGTAGTCTCGTGAACGCTTCTGACAAAAGAGGGTTAATGAAGAAATGTAGTACATTAATTGGATTATTGCTATCCGCATTGTACTTGCTGATAATTTCATTTGTTTTTGATTAATTATATATATAACTATGAAAATAAAGCGAATACTGGCTAAGAGAATCTGTTTGATAGCAGGAACTGTGTTGTCAGTTGTTATAGGCGGACAATTGTCAGCTCAAACCATGATAGCGAAGAAAGCGAAGGTGTATGCGGTGGCAGATGCACACTTGGACACGCAATGGAACTGGGACATTCAAACTACTATCAAAGAGTATATTTGGAACACTTTGAACCAAAATCTATTTCTTTTGAATCGATATCCCAACTATATTTTTAATTTTGAAGGTGGGGTAAAATACGCTTGGATGAAGGAGTATTATCCTCGTGAATACGAATTGATGAAGGCCTTTGTGAAAGCAGGACGCTGGCATGTGAGCGGAGCTAGTTGGGATGCAACCGATACCTTGGTTCCTTCTACTGAGTCATTTATTCGTAATATTATGTTGGGGCAGGAATTTTATCGTAAAGAGTTAGGCATAGAAAGTTCCGATATCTTTTTGCCCGACTGTTTTGGTTTTGGCTGGACACTTCCTACTGTAGCTTCTCATTGTGGGTTGATAGGTTTCTCTTCACAGAAACTAGATTGGCGTATGAATCCTTTCTATGGTGAAAGCAAGCATCCTTTCACCATAGGTTTGTGGAAAGGTATAGATGGTGCTTCCATTATGTTAGCCCATGGATATTATTATGGTCACCGCTGGAATAATGAGGACCTTTCCAACAATAAGACACTATTAGACTATTCCAAACGTACTCCATTAAATACAGTTTACCGCTATTACGGAACAGGTGATATGGGTGGTTCTCCCACTATTGCTTCTGTTGCTTCTGTGGAAAAGGGTATTAAGGGAGAAGGATCGTTAGAAATTATCAGTGCTACGAGTGACCAACTGTTCAAATCATATCAGCCATATGATATCCACCCTGAACTTCCGGTATTCGATGGTGAACTGTTGATGGATGTTCATGGTACAGGTTGTTATACTTCACAGGCTGCCATGAAACTTTATAACCGTCAAAATGAACTTTTAGGAGATGCTGCAGAGCGAGCTTCTGTGGCTGCTGCCTTGCTTGGAACTGCGGAATATCCAGGAAAGAGCCTGACGGAATCTTGGCAACGCTTTATTTTCCATCAGTTTCATGATGACTTAACAGGCACTAGCATTCCTCGTGCTTATGAATTTTCTTGGAATGATGAGTTACTTTCATTGAAACAATTTTCCGGTATTCTCACTCATGCTGTGAAAAGCGTGGCAAACAATCTTGACACTCAAGTTAAGGGGGTTCCTATAGTGTTCTATAATGCTTCTGGTTTTGAGACTACCGATATCGTGAGTATAGAGATAGAGGCTCCCCATTTCCCAAAAGAGGTGACTGTGTACGATGAACAAGGTAAAAAGGTGAATTCACAGCTAGTTTCATATACTGATGGAAACGTACAGCTATTGGTGGAAGCCACTGTTCCCGCTGTGGGGTATGTGGTTTATGATGTGCGTCTTGCAGGAAGTGAAAAAGAAATGGCTATTACTGAAGCCACGAACATTGAAAATTCATTTTATAAATTGATGCTAGACGAAAATGGTGATATAGTTTCGCTGTTCGACAAGAAAAATAACAAAGAATTAGTGAAAGCTGGCAAAGCTATTCGTTTGGCTCTCTTTACAGAAAATGAATCGCTTTCTTGGCCCGCATGGGAGGTACTAAAGAAGACTATAGACAGAACTCCAATTTCTATTACTAGCAATGTGAAGATGACTTTGTGCGAGAATGGTGAATTACGTAAGACTCTCTGTGTGGAGAAGTCTCATGGTGGTTCTTTTTTTCGTCAATATATTCATTTATATGAAGGTGCGCTGGCACATCGAATAGATTTCATTAATGAAATAGACTGGCAGTCTGCCAATTCTTTATTGAAAGCAGAGTTCCCTTTCAATTTGGATAACGAGAAAGCGACTTATGATTTGGGGGTGGGTAGTGTGCAGAGAGGCAATAATACTCCGACTGCCTACGAAGTATATGCTCAATATTGGGCGGACTTGACAGATAGCAATGGTTCTTATGGAGTTTCTGTAATGAATGACAGTAAGTATGGCTGGGATAAACCTGATAATAACACTTTGCGTCTTACTTTGCTACATACACCGAAAACAAAAGAACACTATGCTTATCAAAATTGTCAGGATTTTGGCTATCATACTTTTACTTACAGTTTGATCGGTCATGCAGGCGCTTTGGATGTAGTACAGATTCGTGAGGAAGCGGAGTCGCTAAATCAGCGTATCAAAGCATTTGCTACTGAAAAGCATAGTGGTGAATTAGGGAGAAAATATTCTTTAGCTTTCTCAGATAATCGGAATGTTCTTATCAAGGCGTTAAAGAAAGCTGAAAGTTCGGATGAATATGTAGTACGTGTATATGAGACGGGAGGCAAGCTGGCGCAAGAAGCTTCAATTGTTTTTGCTGATAATATCGTGGCGGCTGTAGAAGCAGACGGTACAGAAAAAACTATTAATAAGGCGGATTTTAGTGGGAACTGTTTAAAAGTGTTTATCAATCCCAATAGTATCAAAACCTACAAGGTACGTTTTGCTTCCGAGCGAAAAGCGCAAATGGTTACTAAACCGTTACTTCTTACTTATGATAAGAAGTGTTTTAGTTGGAATGAGTTTAAAACTGCAGCAGACTTTGAGTCTGGCTATTCTTACGCTGCCGAACTGATTCCGGCTGAGATAGATGTGCATGGAATACCTTTTAAGCTGGAAACTCATGAAGAATTTAATGGTATGGTCTGCAAAGGTAATATTTTGAAATTGCCTACGGATCATGATTACAATCGCCTTTATATTCTTGCGGCGGCTGCCGAGAAAGATGTGCAGGGAGTATTTCGTGTCGGTAAGTCCGAACAGGAAGTCGTTGTACCTTCTTATACCGGCTTTATCGGGCAATGGGGGCACACAGGACATACGGAAGGCTATCTGAAAGACTCTGAAGTGGCTTATGTGGGTACCCATCGTCATTCAAGCGGGGGCGACCACCCTTATGAATTTACCTATATGTTCAAATTAGCCATTGACTTGCCTGCTAAGGTTACAGAGGTAGTACTGCCCGATAATAAGGATATTGTCATCTTTGCTGCTACTTTGGTTAATGATGATACTTTTCCCATTTATCCTGCTACTGAGTTATTTCGTACAGCAAACAAGAATAAAACTCGTCCAATGAGAATTTTTGCTCGAAAGGTAGATTGACATGAATAGGACGTTGTAATATCCGATGTAATTATCAAGTTTCTCATCTACTAATGAGCCTCTTATATGTAGCATGATGCGAAAAATGTTTAATCAATATAATATTACCCTAACTTTTTCGCCTATTGCTTTGTAATGTCATACTTTTTATTTTTATTTGCTTACAATAACCTATTTGTTTTCACTTAATTAAAACACACAAAAGTAACATGACAAAGAAAAACATCTTGCTGTGCAGTGTGATGACACTCTTTTTATGGACAGCATGCTCAGAAGCAGAGAAGTATCAGTATCCGTTTCAAAACCCTAAACTAAAAGTAGAAGAACGAGTTGACAATTTGATGTCATTGCTTACTCTTCAAGAGAAAGTCAGTATGATGATTAATCGTTCATTGGCTATCGAGCGGTTAGGCATCCCTGCTTATAACTGGTGGGGAGAAGCTTGCCATGGTCTGATAGCGGGTGGGGTTACAGTATTTCCTCAATCCATTGCATTAGCCGCAACTTTTGACGATTCTTCACAACTGACTACCTATACAATGGTGTCTGACGAAGCACGTGCACGTTATAACACCTTACCACTTGATGGAGATATAGGACCATACGTTTCAGCGATTCCTAATCTTACTTTTTGGGCTCCCAATATCAATATATTTCGAGATCCTCGTTGGGGACGCGGGCAAGAAACTTATGGAGAGGACCCTTTTCTGATGTCAAGAATGGGCTTAAACGTCGTGCTGGGAATGCAAGGCGATGATGAACATTATTATAAGACACATGCTTGCGCCAAACATTACGGTGTGCATAGTGGGCCAGAGCCATTACGTCACGAGTTCAATGCTGTGGTTTCGATGCGCGACTTGTGGGAAACTTATCTTCCCGCTTTCGAAACATTGGTAGTCAAAGGCAATGTACGTGAAGTGATGTGTGCATACAGCGCTTATGAAGGTGAACCATGTTGCGCCAGCAATCGTTTGTTGGTAGACATCCTACGTAATCGCTGGGGGTTTGATGGAATGGTAGTAAGTGACTGCGACGCCATCAATGACTTTTATGTGAAAGGCCGTCATGAAACACATCCGGATGCAGCAGCAGCCAGTGCGGATGCCGTATTGACTGGTACAGACTTGGAATGTGGGCGAAGCTACAATGCATTGATAGAAGCCGTAGAGAAAGGTATTATCAAGGAACAAGATTTAGACGTATCTTTGCGTCGTATCTTGACTGAACGCTTTCGTCTAGGATTGCTGGATCCGGCCAAGTATGTGCCTTACTCTACGATACCGGGCAGTGTGATTGACTGTCAAGAGCATCGGGATCATGCTTTGAAAATGGCTCACGAATCACAGGTTCTATTGAAAAATGAAGGTAACATACTGCCATTGGATAAAAACATCAAATCCATTGCCGTAGTTGGTCCCAATATCAATGATTCCATTATGATGCGTGGCAATTACAGCGGTTCACCGACCCATTGTATCACCATTCTGCAAGGTCTCAAAAATAAGTTGCCCAATACTCGTATCATCTCTGAACGCGGGAGTGAGATTGATTCAGATTATTTGCAAATACCTCAAATGCATCTGGTAAATCATGATGGTCAAAAAGGCTTTTTGGCCCAATATTATGCCAAACCCGACTTTTCAGGAGAAATCATCAACACAAGTCATGCAGAAGTGATAAATTTCCGTACAGAAGGAGGATATGGATTTGGGAAAGATGTGCCCGCTTCGGATTTCAGCGCCAAATATTCAGGAACATATGTTCCTGATTTCACCGGTACACTTTGTTTCTCTGTTCGGGGAGATAGTTATGTGTTAAAGGTGAATAATAAAAAGATAGGTGAATATGTTCCCAAGGAATTGTCGTTTAAATATACTCCTGGGATGAATCTTACAGAAGCGCAACGCCGAGAGTTCACAGAGTCGATGAAGGGCAGACGTGGTTCCATTTATACGCTTCAAGTAAAAGAAGGCGAAACTTATCAGATTGCTCTTGATTATAAATCTGGTAAAGAAGGGAGTGTCTCACACCTTTCTGTTGATATGTATGAACGAAAACTGGCGGTATTTGAGGAGCTGAAAGAGAAAATTAAAGATGTTGAGGCCATTATATATGTAGGTGGTATCACCCCCACACAAGAAGGTGAAGGACATGAACGTGCGAAAATTGAATTGCCTGATGTACAAAAGCGTTTCTTGAAAGCGATGCACGAGACCGGTAAACCAGTAATCTATGTAAACTGTTCCGGTAGTGCCATAGCATTGGCTGACATTGATTATGCATACGATGCGCTTTTGCAAGCCTGGTATCCGGGGCAAGAAGGAGGAACGGCTGTGGCTGATGTGCTGTTTGGTGATTATAACCCTTCCGGAAAGCTCCCTGTGACATTCTACAAATCAACAGAACAGTTACCTGAATTTACCGATTACAGCATGGAAAACCGCACTTATCGCTATTTTAAGGGTGAACCCCAATATGCGTTTGGTTATGGGTTGAGTTATACAGACTTTGAATTTGGCGAGGCATTACTCTCTTCCAGTTCAATCAAAGCTGGGGAGAAAGTGGAAATCACTATTCCATTAACCAATGTCGGCAAAATGGATGGTGCTGAAGTTGTGCAGGTCTATGTAAAAAGTCTGACTAATCCTGATGCTCCTATCAAATCACTCAAAGGTTATGTGCGTCAAGAGATAAAAGCGGGTAAAAGTGAAAAAGTGAGAATCACACTCGAACCTGAATCTTTTGCTTATTATAACGCGGATGTAGATGGTCTGAAAGTTTTTCCTGGTAAATATCAAATATTGTATGGTAATTCCTCGCGAGATATGGACTTAAGCTCGTTAGATTTGGAAGTTACACCTGCTGTACAATAAGAGCGGATACACCGTAATGGTGGTTTCTAATGGTTAGGTTGTATAGGGATATTCCTTAAAGAGAGAATATCCCTTGCCCTATCCGGTTTGAATCAAGCTGGATTTGAATATATTATAGTTATGGTTGCAGAAATAGTTCAGACTTTCACAGAATAGAAAAAAACGAATGTCTAAAAAAAATCATTTAAGTAACAAAACTTAGTAAAAATGGTATGTAGTTACTTGAATTAAGGATTTTTCTAATAATAAAGAATATTCAGTCTATTGGTCGTGAATAGATAGGTCGTGAACTGTATTGATGAGTTCATGCTAAAGCTGTTTATTTTGAGTAATAAGGAGTCTTTGTGATGTAAGTGGTAAAAGTCATTAATGATACAGTCGGGGACGTTTATTATTGAACCGGTAGCCTACGCCTAACATCAGATAGTTGGGCTCGTGGAAATCTTTAAGATTATATCCGATATGTAGGAAAGTGTCGTGAGATATATCTATTTTGAGCGCTAATATCTGATAGAAAGATTGGAGGTCTCCTCCTCCATGCAGGATGTTGGCTCCGAAACCTATGCCAACGGTGAAGTAGGGCATTACCCATTCTCCGCGTGCTGAGACACCCAAAGAAAGTTGCTTACGTAATGGTGGGATGCCAAAAGCTTCCTCTTCATTTCCACCATTAAGAGGAGTAATGTAATCTTTGGCATAAATATTGGCACCGGCGTCATATACACCGTCTAATGATACTCCTGCGCGGAATTTATATCCAAAATTATACATGGGAGCAAGACAAAACCCTGCTACGGCGTATTTTCCCGGTGCAGGAACTTGCCCGCCTGGAACATCGACGGCTTTTCTTCGCCATGAACCAAACACTGTGAGGTCGTAGCTGACATGTTTGGGAAAGGCCGGGCTCGGAATTTGTTGTGACGGTTGTAATACATCGTTTATATTCCGATTGAAATTATATATTATTCCGATTTTGAAATCTACTGTGTTCAGGCCGGTATTGGGATATCGGGTATTGCCGTTGGAAAAATGCACTGCGGTTGCCCCGATGTTAAGGTCGAATAGAGGAGAGAGTATCCAATCAAAATGAATTCCGGCACTAAGGTATGCATTAATTTTAGTCCCTATGACGGTATTGTTGGGGTTGTTGAGATAATTATAAGGTTTCCAGCCGAAGGAGGCTCCAAATCCCCATTCGTAGTTGAGCGATAGGCGGGGAGTGAGTTTGGCAATACGTGCTCCCTGAAATGCGTAGAGGGCAATAGGAGTCCCTATTTCTTTGTCGTTGCCGAAGTCGAAATATCCTAATCCTATGCCTTGGTACGAACTTCCGTATATTCGGTCTGCAGTACTGCCCGGCTGTAGCTGGAAGGAATATTTCAAATGAGCCGAGTAGGCAGAACTCAGCCTTTTATGCATATTGTTTTCTCCCCGCAAGAAAGAGCTGGTAGGGAATATATATCCTGGTCGGCCTTCAATGCCGAGTCGGTGGATATAATTATTTTGTGCATGTATATTGTCAGAGAGGAATAGTATAATTATCAAGAGAAGTATATCTTTTCCTGTCTGTATTTTGCTACTCATAATGTTGTGCTGTTCTTCATTGGTTATCTGACTTTTTGTAAAATCTGATTTTTATGCAAATATAATCTTTTTAATTCGTATATTGATAATCAAATGCTTACGAAAGAAAAGTCTTTCAATCCGTACTTATATGCTTTAAGTAGAACGCAACAAAGATAGGGATTCTTTTTTATCCAAAGACATTTTACCCTGCCATTTTCAATACTTGGCAGGGTATTATTTTTTCTCCTCCCTAAAACCTCCCAAACTCTTATATATGATAAAAAGCTTGGAGCATTATTCAGCACTGCAATGAAGAGTGCGTACGGCTTCAAGCATTAATGATAAAAACAATTACCGGGTCACGCTTATTTTCAGACGATGGATAAGATGGCGATTCGATGATG